>OLPE01000049.1_pt1 | contig 130763 bp, 110 predicted proteins | sample 1671901 | NCBI WGS metagenome assembly OLPE01 (sample SAMEA3136624, study PRJEB25190) | human gut metagenome | biome: human gut; feature: human-associated habitat; material: faeces | place: Austria | collected 2013 | reverse complement strand
CTCAGACCTCACGGTCTGGGCGATTTTTCTGTCAGGGGAGTTTTTTTACAGCCCCCATTATAGATTTTCATATTAACATTATTTAACATTATGGAGTAAGGTTCCCTTTTTAGAACCTTACTCCTGTTGTCAGAAGGTTATCTAGTGGCATCCAAAACCGAACCAGCCGTGTGGACAATAGATGCCAAAGCTTGGTGTAACTGTTTCTTCCATCAGCTCAACATCTTCCAAATCAACCTTTTCCAGCACAACATTCTGCATTTCCTTTTCATCGGTCTTCATGGTATACGCCTCCTTCTTGAATATGTATTAGTAGTTTTTCACTTCATGTTTAAGTATACTTGAGCTACTTTATTTTGTCATGGTACTTTTGTGCACTAATTCTCTAATTATAAAAATAAAGACCATCTCAAATTCCCGTTCTTCCTCATGCTGATTTTCATAATCCAAAGTTGAAATATATTCATTTGCTAAAATACTATTATCTTTTTCATGCATTAAGACAAACATGTTTAGTATTCCAGGCGATTCTGAACCGCCAGGAGTACATTTTCAACGCAATATTCACATATTTTTAATGATTCCTTTTTCCAGATGCACATTTCAGATAAACGGAGCCCCTTTCCCGTATCAGCGGTGTAAGAGGCTCGCACCAGCGGTGCGTTATCCGTTTACTATTACTTGCTAATAGGTTCCATATTTCTCATGTTCTTACCATTCATCTCCAATCGATAGGCTCTGCTAAGCATGCGTGCAAAGCACGCCTCTGCATAAGTATGATCTTGAAACATATCGTACCAGGTAGATACAGGGAACTGAGAAATGATAAGAATGGATTTATGAGGATCTCGACTGTCGAATACCTCGAATAAATTTCGGCATTTATTCACATCCAGGTTCATCAATCCGAAATCATCAACAACAAGAAGATCGTAGCCTGCGAACAGATTTAACTCTTCTTGGTATCAGTACACCTTTCTGCAAATAAGTAAGTTCTGCCTGATATTTCACTATCATATACTCAATCCGCCATTGCCCTTGCGCAACTGCATTTTCTAATAAGTTCATATTATCACCTAATTATAGTATACCAACATTTAAATCAAGATCAATCTTTTTGTGTTATAACTATCTATATTGTAGATTATACTTCATTTTCTCCTATTATTCTGTTATAATTAGCCAAATTGGTTTTTAGATTTCCAATATATGTAACCCATGGAATATTTTAATCATCATATTTTCCTTTCCTAGATGGATTCAGAATTCCATCTACAAAATCAACAAGTTGTTCTGGAATAGGTAAGCCAAGTTTTTTTGAATTGTCTAAAATAATGATGCATTCATAGGATATATAAAACCATAATGCGATTGTCCGCAAAGATTCACCACTTTGAATCAAGAAAGTATCGATTGTATTCGCAATGCCTATTAATAAAAATATAGCACATTTATTTGCAATCCAACGCACAATAGACTTTATTGAAAACTGGTGTAAAGAAAGAAACCATAAGGCTGACGCTAAACACTCAACAGCAATAAAAATCATCAAAGACAATAATAAGTTGTCTAAGCCACCTAAAAACCAAATTAGAATGCCAATAAATCCACCACAATTACTAATATAGGACATATGTATTCTCCTTTCATGTATAAAGTATTTTTGCTTTTACATTTCAAATTATATTTTAGGTCGGATAAGATGTCGTTTACTTGAAGTTGCAGAAAGTTGCAAGAAAGGAGTGATTATATGTTAACGTTTGCAAAGCTTGCAAATGAATTAATTTATGCCACCAAACTCACTAATGAAGATTTAGTTAACATTCTTTTAGCTTGTGTCTATGAACCATTAGATCTAAAAGATAAAAATGGCAATCCATATTATGCCGGAAAAGGTGAATGCAGTTATTTGCTAAAAGGAAAAAGAGACGTAAAACTTGAAATTCAACGAGGTACTAGTAAAAAAGAAGTAATCGACCATGCAGAAGCATATTTCGAAAGCTTCCTTATTTCTAAAATTCTGCCTTCCCTTCTTGACGATTTTTTAGAAAATATGAGAACGATAATTACATATGATGCTTCTATTTCTGAACCAAAAAAGGAAAAATTGTTATCAATAGCAAATAAGGGAAGCTTGGCCAACTTTTTAGCGAATGTGTGTCTTTATGTAATTAGTAGGCCTAATACGTTTCAAGATGAAACAATGTGTACCAATAACCTTCCGGAGCAAAATAAATATTTTAGTGGACGAGTAGATGTATTGGAATATATTGATTCACTTTTTAATAAAGAAAAAAAAGATACTATTAGTATTTGTCAAACCATTTCAGGTCTTGGAGGGATTGGGAAAACACAACTCTCCATTCAGTATGCCTATAATTACCATTACAAATATAAAACTTGCATTTGGTTTGTAGATGCAGAAAGCAGTTCTTCTATTTATAATAGTTTTTCTGTTTTCGTACAGCAATTTAATCTTTTTTTACCAAAGAATTATAATACCAAGGATTTACAAAGAGCCATTAAAGCTTGGTTATCAGAAAATCGTGGCTGGTTAGTAATATTAGATAACCTTGAAAATGTAGATACGATACTGCCTTATTTACCTGATAAAATAAACGGACAAATCCTTATAACTACAAGAAATACTCGTCTTGACTATGGAACTCCGTTTCTTCTTAATGTATTTGATTTGAACGAAGCGCTAATTTTCATGAAAAAGAGATTGTCTAATACTAATGAATGCAAAATGGAGTATTACAAGTACAAGGATTTTTCCGAAAAGTCAACTGTGCTGATAAAGCGTCTGGGCTATTTACCGCTTGCATTAGAACAAGCAGCGGCATATATTAAAGAAGTTCGCTGTTCTATTTCTGATTATTTAGAATTATTAAACCAATCAAGCGTTGATGCATTTTCAGACAAATACGCATCACCAGAATATTATACAAGTATTGTTACATCAACATGGAATATTTCATTTGCGGCACTTGAAGATAGTTCACAGCAATTATTAAATCTTTGCGCCTATATGGGAGCTGATAATATTCCCGTGAATTTTTTTGCAGAAATGAGGGATCTGCTTCCGGATCCCCTGAAAAATGCTCTATCAAAACAGTTAACATTAAATCGGGTTGTAACAGGGCTTCGAACGTACTCTTTGGCTAGTGGAACGGTTGAATATATCAATATTCATAGGCTTGTTCAGGAAGTAATCAGGAAGCATCTTGAAATTGAAGAAGGAAATAATTCTGGTGTAAACAGATGGCTCCAATTAGATTTTAATATGTTAGAGTCATATCTTCCTACTTCATGTGAGGAAGCTTATGGTGTATCACAATTTATGCCAATAGCTATTCATGCGGAATCTATTGCTGATCATTATTCTATACTTGTCAAAACAAAAAGTCTAAAATTAAAAATAGCAAACTTGTATGATAAAATAGGCGACTGCTATGACGATTGTGGAATTTTTGATAATGCTTTTAGAAATTATTCGAGTTCGCTTCATATAAAAGAACTTTATTTAGGCAAAAAGCACTCCGAAACAGCGATACAATATGATAATATTGGTTTATTGTATACAAGAACTGGTGACTATTTGGAAGCAGTCAAATGGCATAAGAAAGCTATCCATATTTTGGAGTCAAGCTTAGGTAAAAAAAGCCTTGATACTGCAACTGCCTATAATAATCTGGGATTGGCTTTAGTAAAAAATGGAGACTATGACAAGGGAATTTCTTGGTATCAAAAATGTATCGACATCGAATTAAAAATACTGGGCGATGACCATATTGAGCTTGCTGCAGATTATAATAATATGGGCGAAGCATATCATCAGAAGCACGATGAAGAATCGGCTTTAAAATATTTAAAGCTTGCTCTTGAAATTAAAGAAAAACAGATTGGCTGTATGAATTCAAATATTGCCATTACCTATAATAACCTAGGTAGTGTATATTGGAGACTCAAACAGTATGATAATGCTATAAAATACACCCAAAAATCTCTTAATATTTATAAGAGAATATATGGCGAAAAGCACCCAAATTTTGCTTTAGAAATGGCAAATTTAGCAAGTATATTAGCCGATATGGGTGATTTAGAAAAAGCACGACACGATTATATGATAGCAATTGAAGTAGGAATAAGCAGTCTTGGTTTATCACATCCAGAGACAGCTAAAACAATTGATGGAATGGGGACAACATATCTTTCAGATGGACAAATCAAATTTGCTTTACCATATTTTCTTCTGGCATATAAATTGCTTACTGGCAGTCTTAATCAAAAACATAGTGATGTCATGCTCGTTTATAATCACTTACAAATTGTTCACCAAAAGATGGAGATAATCCAGCCATTCGAAAATTGGTTGTCCATTCAATTAGAAAATTCAATTCAGGAACTGGAAACGGAAATACAGAATAATAATTTTTGTACAAATTTTATTAAAGAATAGCCACCAGAGTAGGTGAGATTATCAGCCAATACAGTTTCTCCTCTTTAAGTAAAGATGCTGTGCGACATTAATCTGCACAGCATCCCTTTTAATCAATCAAATCTTTTTTTGCCGAAGTTCCCGCTTTCCTCCTAGCCTATTTCTTCACAATAATCAATTGAATACAAATTCAAAGGTTTTCTTGATGCCCCACAATAGAAGTTCACTTCTGAACATCTATTATCATATTTGGAGGAATCTGATTTCCATATATCTTCTTGAGTGTTTGATTAAAATAATCAGCAAACCAAACATATTTTTGATGAACATTTGGTATATGATTAGCTGCTAAATTCATTGTAACTAATTTTTTTACTTTCTCAAGATAATTTCTATACGTTTGAATATCATTAAATTCTGTAAACTGTGATAAATAATCCAGAAAAAAGAACCCGTGATCATCTTCATAAAGCAAATCCTTGAGATATTCACACTCTTGTTCTGGTGTATTCGACTCTCCAGGGTATCTTATTCCCATTTCTATTGTCTCTAGATCTATAACAATACGTGGGAATACAGCTGTTTCTTCTTACATTTTGTATGCCTTAATCATTGCCGGTCCAAAACATATCTTTTTATCATGATACATCTGTCCGTATGCGATACCACCTCTAACAAAGATATTTGCGCTTAGTAAATCATTACATAGTAAACGTCAAACCACCCGCCTTGGATAACTAGCATTTTTGTGAGGCACTCTAAAAAACACGAAAAAACTAATAGTTTTTTAGAGGAGGTAAACTATCATGGATTCACTCACCCATAATGTAAGGCGTGCTAACTGGTTAAATATTATAAATCAATGTCAGGAACGACCTGCAAACGTAACCGTCCGACAATGGCTGAAAGACAACGATATCAACGAGAAATCTTATTATTACTGGCTGCGCAAGTTTCGTAAGGAATTATACGACCAGATGCAGATTCCTGCGGTTACTGAAAACCCTACAGAAATTTCTTTTTTTGAGCTCGCTGCTCCGGCATCGGAGAAAGTTGCTTCAATACATGAGTCAACGAATTCAACCACGACTGCGATTATCCGACATGGAGCTGTCACTTTGGAAATATCGAACGATATTTCAGAGGATGTGCTAAGCCTGCTCCTAGGAGGTAATCCATGCTTGAGAACGTTGCTAAAATCACTCGTGTCGTACTTGCATGTGGGACGGTAGATCTGCGCAAAGGCATTGATGGTCTCTCGATGATCATTGGCGATAAGTATAAGCAAAATCCGTTTGAAAAAGGAACTCTGTTCCTATTCTGTGGGAGACGTTCCGACAGAATCAAAGGTCTCCTATGGATGGGCGATGGATTCCTTCTGTTGTATAAACGGATTGAAGCCGGTTCATTATCGTGGCCAAGAACTACGGAAGAAGCTGCGGATCTCACCGAAGAACAATTCAATTGCCTAATGCTTGGTTTAAATCCTCTTGATCCTAAAATAAAGGATGTAACACCGCAAAAGCCTTTTTGAGTTTGTGCAAAACAGAGATTTTTAAAAGACACTTATGGCAGTACAAAAACTATAATGTAGTACAGTTTATAAGCCTTCTTCGCAGCCACCGTGGCGGTCAGAAGAGGCTTGAAACAAACATTTTGAACCTTGAAAACTCTATATTTCCTTGCTTTTATTGACAGTATACAGCCTTACATCAATAGGCATAATGACGAAGAACCAGCACATAAGAATTCGCTAATCCTACACATTTCTGCTATAATAAAAGCAGTTTGAAGGAGCAAAGCAATGGCACAGAAACATACTTTGGAAGAACTGAATAATTGCAGTCGTGAAGAACTGATCACCATTGTTCTTATGATGCAGGGGCAGCTCGATACTTTAAATGACAACATCGAGAAGCTCATAGAACAGGTTCGCATTGCCAATAATTACAGATTTGGCAAACATACAGAGACCTTGAAATCGATCGAAGGTCAGCTCTCATTTTTTGATGAAGCGGAAGCTGCCTGTGATGAGCCTTTCGGGGAGCCTTCTGCTGAAGAGGTCCTTCCAGCAAAGCATAGAGCGAAGAAAAAGGGACAACGGGATCTTGATCTGAAAGATTTTCCGGAAGAGATACTTCCACCGTACAGTGTTTCCGAAGAACAACTTGATGCTTTTTATGGGAAAGGCAACTGGCGTCGTATGCCGGATGAAACATACAAAAGGCTCCGCCATGAACCAGAATCATGGACTGTTGAAATTCATACCGTCGAGGTATATGTAGGAACCGACGGTGATCATCAGGACGAATTCCTGCGTGGAAACAGACCAAAAGATCTGCTTCGCAACAGCATTGTGACATCATCATTACTGGCATCTATACTGAATGTAAAATATGTGAATTCATCAGCATTACACCGGATTGAACAGGAATTCCAACGTAATGGTGTGAATATATCCCGACAGACAATGTCTAACTGGATTGTTAAATGCTCCCAAATGTATTTCACTCCCTTTGTTGAACGGATGAAACAGGAACTTCTGTCACTACATGTCACGCAGTCTGATGAAACACCAACGCAGGTGATAGCAGACAGCGACCACCCTAACAGCAAGTGTTATATGTGGGTGCACCGTTCTGGAGAGTTTTATACCAGGCGTCCAATCGTGATATATGAATACCAGAAAGGTCGCGATCATCAAAAACCTCTGGATTTTTACAAAGATTATAAAGGAATCCTTGTAACGGATAGTTTGCAGCAATACCATTTGGTTGACAAAAAGCTTGCATATGTAACAAACGCAAACTGTTGGGCTCATGCAAGGCGTGATTTTGCGGATGCGGTTAAGGCTGCAGAAAAAAAGAGCCATCGTCTGTAAGACAATCGGTTGCATACCAGGCTTTGCAGAAGATCGCCGAATTTTATAATGCTGATACTGAGTTAAAAGGACTCTCATCAAAGGAACGTCTTCAAAAACGGCAGGAAGTGATCAAGCCGATGGTTGAAGAATTCTTTGCGTGGGTAAAACAGCAGGTAAGCGATTGTACAGTACCTCCAAAATCAAAACCAGGACAGGGACTTAATTTCGTAATCAATCAGGAAAAATACTTACGGATATTTCCGAAGATGGCAATATGCCTATCGACAATTCAGCTTCGGAGAGAGCTATACGAACCTTTTGTTTGGACAAGAAAAACTGGATGTTCCACAATACTGCAAAAGGAGCGTCTTCCAGTGCAATGGTATATAGTATTTCTGAAACCGCAAAGCTGAATCAGCTGCGACCGTATTATTACTTTAAATATATCCTTACAGAGTTGCCGAAACTCTGTGATGAAAGAGGAAATATAGATCCTATAAAATTGGATTATCTCATGCCATGGTCAGATAGCCTTCCGGATAAATGCCGGAAACCACTCCGCTCATAATAGGCGGCGTTGATTTTAACGACCTGCGTATGATTTGACGTTTACAAATAAACGATTACAATCCCGTCACTTATTTTGATATGGAAGATTAAAAAATATTTCGTTGCAAAACAGATCAGGCAGGTCAAAAGACCTGCCTGTGTTATCTATTCATGGTTCGATTTAAGAAGCCCCTACGGAATGCCCCTAAAAAACTCATAGATTTTTAGTTGTCGTCCCCATTAATTGCCCCTAAAAAACTTTGGGAAACCCCACTAAACTTTGGAGACCCATTATATAACGTGGCTAAGTATAACAAGCATAATTCTATATCTATTCGCTTGATAAATGGTTTAAAAATATACTCATCCATATTGAACTTTACATTGTTGATGATTTTTTTATTATCGCTACTAACAAATCTTTTGTTATATGTTGTAATTGATAATACAGCTTTTATCAACTCTTGTTTTTCTTCTTTGACAACAATTCTATAACAAGCAATTGAACCTTTTAATTCATCATTCTCATTTATGCGATCTTCTCCATCTCTAATGTAACTATCCAGTTTTCTTGCTTGTTCCTTACTATTATAAAACAAAAATGGCTCTTTTGAACTTAACACTTTAGAAAAAGTCGACTTTTCATCCATTAATTCATCAATAGTTAATCCTTTTTCTGGAGAGAGACTGTCCGCTTGTCTCCATACATTATTTTCCATCGGAAAATTATAGTATAGGCTTATGTATAATTCATCTGAATTTATACTATATTCTTTCTGATACAATAATTTACACAAGCAATTATTCATTTTATCTAAAATGTGTTTCAATTGCTCACACGGGTTACTTACTATTTGCGGAATATCTACTATTTGCCCATTTTTTATTTTCCACAATCGTTTCTTTAATGTAATATATTTATTATCACATATTTTATTTGTTTCTATATCCACATTTTCTAAAACAACCAATTTTCTTTTATCTTTGTCATTATTGAGTTTACTGTATTCATAATATCTTTGTGCCATTGCCAATAAACACGAAAATCCAACCACTAAGATTGTAAGAATCGCCCCCAAAAAGGTAAACTGTCTCTTCCCACTCGCATCTGTAACTATGAAATGTAGCTTTTCGCCCCAAAAACTCAATATTAACGAAAACCATATACTAGAAGTAGACATCAAAACAGATACAATCAACCATTTCTTTTGTACCCATTCGTGTAATCTAATAAGTAATTTTTTTAAACATTTGATCATATTCATCTATCGCTTTACAACTTGCTGATTCCCAAAACGCATATACTTTCTTTAGGTATCTTTGTCTCCTTTTTATATTTTTGCGACCCTAAAATATTGTCAAATACAACTCTTAATGTTAATATTCTTTTTATCATTATAAATACCTGTCCAATCCTTTTCCATATTTGTTTTAACATTATAACTCCTTTTTACAATATAGTAAACCGCCTTTTTTAATTTATTCATACCAAATCGGTTTTATTCTTTATTTGTTTTCAAAACATGCTTCTATAAGGCATACCGGATAACCTAATATCCAATATGCCCTAGATTTTATCTTTCCTCATGCGGACTATAAAAAAGCACCTCATACTTAATCAATGCGTCAAATAATTGCTCTGGTAACTTATCTCTGTATCTTACTGTCAATATTCTAATCTCTGATTCCTTGAATAGCATATATTCTTGAAATGCTTCTTCTGCTTTGTCCCAGTAATGTAATATAACCTGTTTGTCATGTCCGAATGGTGTAATCCTTGCATAATATTTATCCTTTGTAGCATTATAGGCAACACCAATCGGATAACCGCTGACATTTACATACTTATTGAAATTCCTACGCTTTGTAGCACTTGCCAGTGCAGAATTGATTATCTCCGGCAAGAGGCAGCACTTATCTGGCGCATACTCTTTATTACCACAACACAATAAATCCTTTCCTCATATACCAACTCATTCAATGCAACAAGCATTGCTTTAATATCCTTTTTGTATAAGCCTGTCTTTTCAGACAACTTATCTATTACATCTTTTTTATATAGAATCATTTGCTCCTCCTTTCCTACACTCTGACTATATATCCTTGACTTCTCAAATAAGCAACTGCATCTCTTACTAACGCTCCATTATCTACAGTATTTGCCATTGTAACATCCCATACATGAGGTGTATTAGTTCCAAGATTCTTTCCACCATGCAGACCTTCATTCGCCCATGTTGTAGCCTGTTCACCAGATACACCATAGTAATTGCTCATATAATCTGTATCAATATAAACCGATGCTACCGCTTTACCTCTGACAATTCTTGCGTCAACTTTAAATCCTGACCTTAAAAAGTCATATTGTCTGCGATAAAATACTGGATCATATGAATCATAATATCTTTGCAGAAAGAAGTTCAAAGTCTCATATACTCGTTGTGCCATGCCATCTACCATTTTCTTTAGAGTTGGTTGTAATGCAATAGCCAAATCATTCATATTATTTATTACCTTTGTCATGTTTCACACTTCCTCATCTGCTACCACAACTGTTATGTTCTCTGCCCTATCTCCTTTACTATTGTGGTTTGGAGTAAAGAATACGCAATATCCTTTTGCTATGTACTCTCCATACAAATCTGATTTATGAAAAAAATAAGACTTTTTTATTCTGTCCTCGAATAAATCCATAACCTTTGTCATTAAAATATCGTGTTACTGTTCCAAACATTCATTGTCCTCCTGTCGTTTTTTCAAATGAAATCACCGTTTCAAATTCAAGTCATATAATGGCTCTTTGACTCTCTCTGTGGCTCATATAAGCGTTTTAAAGCCATTAGTGTGAATTTCTCTGTGTCTATGTAATTTAAGGCACTAAAATAAGCAACATGCTCATAATAAATACAAGTATGTTGACTTATTTAGATGTCTAAATAGCCATTGCAATATAAATTTTTCGTTCTTTTTTGACGCCAATTTTGACCACAATTTAATTGATTTTAAATGTTTTTAAATGGTCTAAAACAACATTTTTGACATTTGCATAAAAAAAGAAATGCCGAAAACATAGTATTTTCAAGCATTCTTTTTAGTGGACTAGACGGGAGTCGAACCCGTGTCCGAAATACAATTCCCTGTCCTTCTACGAGTGTAGTTTATTATTTAACATTCCCTCTGCCACACGATAACAAACAACCTTGTGGTTTCAGTAGCTTCATGATACGCCCGATGGCTCAAAGCTTTGCCAACGTCGTTTCTCACATAGTCGAAGCCTGGGTCCTAAAGTGTGAGTGCTCTAGGTCAGACTGCTGCCATTAGGCAGCGTATGCTAAATTATCTTCAGCGTTTAATTTTAATTTGGCCATTTAACGCATCGCCATACGACTCGCTTCTCCAGCTGCATGTACCCCGTCGAAACCTTTACTAGCCCATATTCAATTTTTTTGCGGGGTACATGCAGCTACGCTTCATGTTCTCCGCTCCGCTTCGGTCCGCCCAAAGCCAAGGTCCACCGGACCTTGTGGGCCCCGTCGAAACCTTTACTAGCCCATATTCAATTTTTTTGCGGGGTACATGCAGCTACGCTCCATGTTCTCCGCTCCGCTTCGGTCCGCCCAAAGCCAAGATCCACCGGACCTTGTGGGCCCCGTCGAAACCTTTACTAGCCCATATTCATTTTTTGCTAACCAAGATTTCTGATTTTGAAATCTCTCTGTGCCTCTCGCTTTTGGTCCTTCTTGGCTATGTCTGCTCTCTTATCATAAAGCTTCTTACCTTTGGCAAGTGCTATCTCTACTTTGACTAGACTTCCCTTAAAGTATACCTCCACCGGCACAATTGTGAAACCCTTTTCCTTCATCTTTGATGAAAGCTTCTCGATTTCCTTCTTGTGGAGTAAAAGCTTTTTAGGTCTGAGTGGATCCTTGTTGAAGATATTTCCCTTCTCATATGGTGTAATATGCATGCCATACAGGATAATCTCACCGTTCTCAATACGGATGAATGACTCCTTTATGCTGCCCTTTCCCATTCGAAGTGACTTCACCTCAGTTCCTGCAAGTGAAATACCGGCTTCGTATTTCTCAAGCAAAAAGTAATCGTGATAGACCTTTTTGTTGTTGGCTATTAATTTCTTTGGTTCCTTAGCCATGTCGGTATCTCCTTTCCTCAAACTGCTTTACAATACTAACACATTTTTTTACAATTGCCAATATCTAAAACGCAAATTATTGTAAACCGCTGGTTCACATTTCTGTTTATTTACACTATATAATATATTATGACATCTTTTTCAATAAATCTATCGCACAACGACCGACAAATAACAGCTAATCAAATAAATATTGTTAAATCATAAAAAATTTCGTCATTATTGTCATATTATTCCGCCGGTTTAAAATCAATTGTACGCATAATTTTGTCAGTACTGTCCACAACAACCTTGATTTTTTGTCCAAGCTTGTATCTCTTATTGGTGGCTGAACCGGCTAGCTCATAGGTATCCTCGTAAAACTCATAGAAATCATCTGTCAGGTCTGTCACGCGCACAAGTCCCTCAACTGTATTTGGAAGCTCCACGAAAAAGCCCCACTCCGTGACACCTGATATAACTCCTTCAAAGCATTCACCAATATGATTTGACATGTATTCACATTTTTTAAGCTTGACTGTTTCACGCTCTGCCTCTTCTGCACGTCGTTCAGTCTCACTGGCCTGCTTTGCAACAGCATCGAGTATAGACTCATAGTGCTCCCTTCGGTTATCATTCATCCTGCCGCGGATATTTTCCTTGATGATACGGTGTATCTGCAAATCAGGATATCTGCGGATTGGTGATGTAAAGTGACAATAATAATTTGCCGCCAGTCCAAAATGTCCTGTACATGCTGTTGTGTATCGTGCCTGTTTCATAGAGCGCAGTGTCAGTCTGCTTATCAGGGACTCTTCATCTGTGCCATCCACCTTCATCAAAAGCTTCTGAAGCTCCTTTGGGTGTACCTCATCAGTTCCAATATGAAGCGTATAGCCAAAATTATTGATAAATGTGGAAAGCTTTGCGATTTTTTCTGAGTCCGGCTTGTCATGTGTTCTGTATACAAAAGGTATTTCCTGCCAAAAATAATCCTCAGCCACGGTTTCATTTGCTATAAGCATAAAATCCTCAATGAGCTTTGTTGCCACATTTCTGTCATACGGCTTTATATCTATCGGATGACCATCTTCATCGAGCACGACTTTAGTCTCCGGAAAGTCAAAGTCTATAGAACCTCGTTTCATTCTCTTTTTGCGTAGAATTGCTGCAAGCTCTGCCATTTTTTCAAACATAGGCACAAGCTCCTTATATTCTTCAATCACAGCGGCATCCTTATCTGCAAGAATCTTTTTTACATTTGTGTATGTCATCCTGCGGTTTGTCTTTATGACTGTCTCTGCAATCTTATGATCGATAACTTCACCCTTTTTATTTATTGTCATAATGCATGAAAGAGCCAGCCTGTCACATCCCTCATTCAAGGAGCATATGCCATTTGAAAGCTCTCTTGGAAGCATTGGAATTACTCTGTCTACAAGATAAACCGATGTTCCTCTCTTAAGTGCCTCCACATCAAGGGCACTGTGCTCCTGCACATAATTCGACACATCTGCTATGTGTACTCCAAGTACATAATTGTCGCCATCCATGTATAAAGACACGGCATCATCAAGATCCTTTGCATCCTCTCCGTCTATCGTGACCATCATCCAGTCGCGTAAATCCATCCTGCCGGCCATATCCGCAGGTGTCACATCCTTTGCCACATTCTGCACCTGATGCATGATTTTCTCCGAAAAATCCACCGGCAGATCATAAGCCTTTACTATAGAAAGAATATCTGTACCCGGGTCATCTATATGTCCGATTATTTCAACAACCTTGCCCTCCGGCTTTTTGCCCTTTTTACCATAGCTTGTGATTTCAACCACTACCTTATGGCCCGACATAGCACCCTTTGAGCGTTCCTTTGGTATGAAAATATCTGTGCCAAATCTGGTATTGTCAGGCACTGCAAAGCCAAAGTTATCACTCGCCTCATATGTGCAGACTACCTGCTTCATGCCTCGCTCTATGACAGAAACAACCTTGCCCTCCTTGCGGCGTCCTGTTGTGACAGGTGAGATTGTAATCTCAACAGTGTCCATGTGCATCGCACCATTTACATACTCTGCAGGGATAAAAATATCATCAGGCTCTCCCTCCACAGTGACAAAGCCAAATCCCCTTTGATGTGCTGTGAATACGCCGACTTTCTTTTTAATTTCCGACTTTGAGTATTTCCCGCGCTTTGAGAGTGTTACCCTTCCCTCTGCCTGCAAATCCAAAAGAATCTGTTCAAGCTGTGGTCTGTCCTCTTTTTTTACTCCGAGTACTATGCACAGTTCCTTGATTTTCATCGGAACATACATGTCATCACACATAAAGTCATAGACCATCTTTTTTCGTGTTTCATATTTATCTATATTACTCATTATCTCTCCTTTTCGTTGCCCCATCTGATTTCAAATGCACAGGCTTTAAATAAAATTTCATCATCTGGATGTTGATGCGATAAAAAAGACTGCCGATTTCTCGACAGTCTAAGTATTTACCATATTCCCATATTTAAGACAATTGATATAATAAAGAAAAGAACAACACATACAATTGTCGCTTTAACCAGACGTCCTTCCTTTGAACGTCCCTTGTTCTTGCCCCAATATGTATCAGCAACTCCGGCAATAGTGCCAAGTCCTGCTGACTTACCCTCCTGGAAAAGAATAACTATAGTAATTACTAAACTGACGATTATAAATAATACCGATAAAACAATTTTTAAAGTTGCCACGATAAGACCTCCTAATTTCAATTCTAAATAACAGAACTAATATACTACGTTTTTATTACACAGTCAAGAGTTTTATACTGTATGTAACAGATTTTCACACTTTATGCAATGGATTTTATTAGTTTCACGCAATAAATGTATCTCTATTTTTCACTTTCATCTGCTGTACCAATCATTGATGTACAGTTCGGACATCTTGTTGCCGCAATGGCTATCTTGCTCTTGCAGTATGGACACTCCTTTGTGTCCGGCTCTTTTTCCTCTTTGTGTCCAAATCTCTCTCCTGCCGCATTCATAGCCTTTACTATGCAAAATACGATGAGTGCCATGATAAGGAAATTGACTACTGCGGTAAGAAACTTTCCATAATACAATGTAGCTTCTCCAAAGAGTTTTACCGAGAGCTGGTCAAAATTCATGCCGCCAAACACTCCAAGTATAGGGTTTATAATGTCATTGACCAAAGATGTGACTATGCTGGTAAACGCACCACCTATGATAATTCCAACTGCCATATCCATGACATTCCCTCTGCTGATAAACTTTTTGAATTCATTAAAAAATTTTTTCATCACTAGTATCCTTTCTTTTTACTCTCTTCTTTTGATAATCTAAACCATTTTTTAATATTATACATTTTTCCATTTTATTTTACAAAAAAATACATTATGATATTATCATGCCTTTTGCTTAGTGCATGTGAAAAGGTATGGGATGAGATATACAGCTTTCGAGGAAAATGATACTTGACGGATATATAAAACCCCGGCATATAAACCTTGAAACAGATTTATATGCCGGGGCTTTTCATTTAGATAAATATGTTAACACAAGCAAATTACCATTATCTATACTTTCGATATTATACGTTAATTTCTGCCTTTACTCCACTCTCATCCTTATGCGCTTCAAGCACCGGATTAACTACATCACGCAGATATACATCTACCTGACGAGGTGCACGTCCCACATAAAGCTCAGGCTTAAGGTTCTTTTCGATATCAGCCTTTGTCAGTCCGAATGCAGGATCTGCAGCGATTAAGTCTACGAGGTTATTTTCTTTTCCCTCTTCCTTTACTGTCTTTCCTGCCTGCATTGAGAGCTGTCTGATCTTCTCATGGAGCTCCTGACGATTTCCGCCATTCTTTACAGCATCCATCATGATGTTCTCTGTTGCCATGAATGGTATCTCTGCCATAAAGTGCTTTTCAATAACCTTTGGATATACTACCAGTCCATCCACCACATTGAGGCAGAGGTCAAGGATTCCGTCTATTGCAAGGAAGCCCTCAGGTATTGAAAGACGCTTGTTTGCTGAATCGTCAAGTGTTCTCTCAAACCACTGTGTAGCTGAAGTAATTGCAGGATTCATTACATCTGCAAGAACATATCTTGAAAGAGATGCAATTCTCTCACTTCTCATAGGATTTCTCTTATATGCCATGGCTGATGAACCTATCTGATTCTTCTCAAACGGCTCCTCTACTTCCTTAAGATGCTGGAGCAGTCTGATATCGTTTGACATCTTTGTAGCCGATGCAGCAATGCCTGCGAGCACATTTACCACTCTTGTATCTACCTTACGGGAATATGTCTGGCCTGACACCGGATAACAATCCTTAAAGCCCATCTTCTTTGCAATCATCGGATCTATCTTGTCTATTGTCTCATTGTCTCCGTTGAAGAGCTCAAGGAAGCTGGCCTGTGTTCCTGTAGTGCCCTTTGAGCCAAGGAGCTTTAATGTGCCCTGCACATACTCTAAATCCTCGAGATCCAGCATAAACTCATTCAGCCACAGTGTGGCACGCTTTCCAACTGTTGTCGGCTGTGCCGGCTGGAAATGTGTAAATGCAAGAGTTGGCTGATTCTTATACTTATCAGCAAAGTTTGCAAGCTCTGCAATAACACTTATAAGCTTTTTGTGAACAAGCTTTAATGCTTCATTCATGATGATAATATCTGTATTGTCACCTACATAGCATGAGGTTGCTCCAAGATGTATAATTCCTGCTGCCTTAGGGCACTGCTGTCCATATGCATAGACATGGCTCATTACATCGTGACGCACAAGCTTCTCACGCTCCTTTGCCACGTCATAATTTATGTCATCCACATGTGCCTTTAATTCATCAATCTGTTCCTGTGTGATAACCGGCTTGCCATCCTGCGAAAGCCCAAGCTCCATCTCAGTCTCTGCAAGAGCTATCCAGAGCTTTCTCCAAGTGGTAAATTTCATATCCTGCGAAAAAATATACTGCATCTCTTTGCTGGCATAGCGCTCAGAAAGAGGACTTGTGTATCTGTCTGTACTCATATTCTCTCCTTTATTAGCGATTAAGCATTTTTCTCTCGAGGTCTATTTCTTTATCAAAATACTCGCCTCTGATATCATCCTTCGGTGGCTCCATCGGATATTTTCCTGTGAAACAGCCCATGCAGATTGGCAGTCCCTCTACCATCTCATGAAGTCTGTCAATTCCAAGGTAGCCTAAAGAATCTGCACCTATAATCTGTCTGATATCCTCAATAGTCCTGTTGTAAGCGATAAGCTGCTCTCTTGCAGGAATATCTGTACCGAAATAGCAAGGCCATAAGAATGGCGGTGAACTGATGCGCACATGCACCTCTGTGGCACCCGCCTCTCTTAACATACGCACTATTCTGTCTGAGGTTGTTCCTCGCACAATTGAATCATCAATCATAACAACTCTCTTGCCTTTAACAGCCTCCTTTAATACATTGAGCTTTATCTGCACACTTGATTCACGGCTTGACTGCTTAGGTTTGATAAATGTCCTGCCGACATAACCATTCTTGACAAATGCTGTGCCATATGGAATGCCCGACTCAAGTGAATAACCAAGAGCAGCGGCATTTCCTGATTCCGGTACTCCTGTCACGATATCAGCCTCAACCGGTGAATCCATTGCAAGGAATCTGCCAGCCTTGATACGGCTGCCATACACGCTTACTCCGTCAATATGGCTGTCAGGTCTTGCGAAATAAATGTATTCAAACACGCATCTAGCCTGTTTTTCAGGGGCAAGTGCCATAGTCATATCAGACTCAATGCCCTTTTCAGGAGTGATGGTGATAACCTCTCCCGGCTCTACATCCCTGACAAACTCTGCACCGATTGTATCAAGCGCACAGGTCTCAGATGTAACGATATATGCATTGTCTCTCTTTCCGATGCAAAGAGGCTTAAAACCAAATGGGTCTCTGGCTGCAATAAGCTTTCTCGGGCTCTCGACAACAAGCGCGTAGGCTCCCTTAAGCTTCTGGCAGGCACGTCTGACCGCCTCCTCCGCTGTTTTTGAGTTAAGACGCTCTCTGGCGATATGATAAGCTATAACCTCAGAATCGATTGTGGTCTGGAAAATAGCTCCTGTATACTCAAGCTCCTTGCGAAGCTCCTTTGCATTTATGAGGTTTCCGTTGTGTGCCATGGCAAGTGTGCCCTTGACATAATTTAATACGAGCGGCTGTGCATTCTCACGTGTTGATGAGCCTGCTGTTGAATAGCGCACATGTCCCACTCCGATATCGCCCTTCATAGGCTCTAAGATATCATGAGTAAATACCTCATTTACAAGGCCCATGCCCTTGTGTGTGGTCACCTTTCCCTTTGGTCCGTGTGTATCACTCACTGCAATACCACAGCTTTCCTGTCCTCTGTGCTGAAGTGCAAAAAGGCCATAATAGATAGTGGATGCGACATTTCCTCCATCAAAATCATACATGCCGAACACACCACACTCCTCGTGAAGCTCATCAAATACATGGTTATGCTCGTCAATATCAGAACACCTTTCTAATTTTGTACCGGTATGACTTTTTGTATCTATACTAGTATTTATATACTGATTTATGTTATTGTCCTGGTTCATAATATCTCCGTTTATAATTGCGAAATAGTAACGCGGAATAAATAATATATTAGCGGCTGAATTTGCTTCCTGTAAGAAGCTCAAATGCCTCTTTATATTTCTCTACAGTCTTCACAACAACCTCATCAGGTAAAAGAAGGTCATTGTCCGGATTTGCCTTGAGCCAGTCTCTTACATACTGCTTGTCAAATGAAGGCTGTCCCTGTCCAGGCTTATATCCATCAAGTGGCCAGAAGCGTGAGCTGTCAGGTGTGAGCATCTCATCGGCAAGCACTACCTCACCCTGCTCATTTAAGCCAAACTCAAACTTGGTATCTGCGATGATGATGCCCTTTGTAAGAGCATACTCTGCACATTTCTTGTAAAGAGCAATTGTATAATCGCGAATCTTCTCTGCGTACTCTCTGCCCTTCTCAGGATAAATCTTCTCTAATACTTCTACTGATTTTTCGAATGAGATATTCTCATCATGATCTCCAAGATCAGCCTTGGTAGATGGTGTATAAATAGGCTCAGGGAGCTTATCAGACTCAACAAGTCCCTCCGGAAGTCTGATTCCGCAGACTGTACCGTTCTCCTGGTAGCTTGCCCAGCCGCTTCCTGTGATATATCCACGAACTATACACTCGATTGGAAGCATCTCAAGCTTCTTGCAGAGCATGCTGTTTCCGTTGAATCTGTCCTGACTGAAGAACTCCGGCATATCCTTTGCGTCTACTGAAATCATATGGTTAGGAACGACATCCTTTGTGAATTCAAACCAGAACTTAGACATCTGTGTGAGGATGGCTCCCTTGTCTGTAATTTTATTCTTTAAAATATTGTCAAAAGCGGAAATACGATCTGTTGCGACCATAATAAGACTGTCCCCGTTATCATATACTTCTCTTACTTTTCCTTCTTTGAATGGTTTAAATTCCTGCATGATTGTCCTCCATCTTATGTGTAATTTATTTTACAAATCAAATGCTACCTTTAAATTATATACCAGCTCAATTTGTAAAGTCAACGTATATTATAAGTTTTTTTAAATAATTTTATGTCACTTATAAGTATTCCTTATGTTTATTATTACATCTTTAATATATCAAAACAAAAGCTCCGGTTCAAACCCTTTGTCTGCGCCGGAGCTTATATAATACAAATTTTATTTAACGATAAGTGACTTTCCTGTCATCTCTTTTGGCTGTGGAAGTCCCATAATCTCAAGCAGTGTTGGAGCGATATCTGCAAGACATCCGCCCTCACGAAGCTTGTAAGAAGGGTCAGCGTTTACAAGAATGAAAGGAACAGGATTGGTTGTATGAGCTGTATGAGGTTTTCCTGTCTCATAATCAATCATCTTCTCTGCGTTTCCGTGGTCAGCACAGATGAATAATACTCCATCCACATCCTTGATTGCCTGCACTGCATCACCTACGAGTGAATCAACTCTCTCAACAGCCTTTACAGCAGCCGGAATCACACCTGTATGTCCAACCATGTCAGGGTTAGCAAAGTTGATGATAATAACATCATACTTATCTGACTTGATAGCCTCAACAAGATCCATTCCAACCTCAGGAGCGCTCATCTCAGGCTTTAAGTCATATGTTGCAACGTCCTTAGGACTGTTTACAAGAAGACGCGCCTCATCGATATTCGGCTCCTCTACTCCACCATTAAAGAAAAAGGTTACGTGTGCATACTTCTCTGTCTCTGCGAGACGAAGCTGTTTCTTGCCATTTGCTGCAAGATACTCACCAAATGTATTCTGGATTTCTTCCTTCTCAAAAGCGATAAGCTTGTTAGGAATTGACTCGTCATAATCCTTGAAGCATACAAATGTTGTCTTAAGGAATGGGCGCTCAAAGCCGGTAAACTTATCATCGCAAAATGCTCTTGTCATCTCACGAGCGCGGTCCGGACGGAAGTTGAAGAAGATAACAGAATCATTGTCCTTTACAACAGATACCGGTGTGCCATCCTCGTTTGTGATAACTGTAGGAAGCACGAACTCATCTGTAACGTCATTTGCGTATGACTCCTCCATAGCCTTTACAGGGCATGTAGCTTTTACGCCTTCACCCTTAGTGAGTGAATCATAAGCCTTCTGCACACGATCCCAGTTGTTATCTCTGTCCATTGCATAGTAACGTCCTGAAAGAGATGCAATCTTTCCTACACCAATTTCCTTCATCTTGGCGAGAAGCTGCTCGATATAGTCCTTGCCTGATGCAGGAGGTGTATCACGACCATCAAGGAATGCGTGTACATATACTCTGTCAAAATTCTCTTTCTTGCAAAGCTCAAGAAGTCCGTAAAGATGCTCGATATGGCTGTGAACTCCACCATCTGAAAGAAGTCCCCAAAGATGCAGATTGGAGTCATTCTTCTTGCAGTTTTCGATTGCAGAAAGTAATACCTTGTTCTTGAAGAAATCACCATCAGCAATTGCCTTTGTGATTCTTGTAAGATCCTGATATATGATACGGCCTGCGCCGATATTCATATGTCCTACCTCAGAGTTTCCCATCTGTCCGTCAGGAAGTCCAACTGCAAGACCTGAAGCTGCGCCCTTTACAAAAGGACACTCTGCCATCAATTTATCCATAACAGGGGTATTTGCCATAGCTATGGCATTTCCCTCTTTGTGGTCACTTAAGCCGTAACCATCAAGTACCATTAATACTACCGGTTTCTTACTCATTTATATTTCCTCTATTCTTCATATGAGGCTTGAAAATGCTCTATTACAGTGACATATGCAAGCCCGCAAAAAATTTCATTACATAATAAATGCCACTAAATGCAGCTAAGCTGGTGAATTTAGTGACATTTAGTTATTGTGATTGTCAAATCAAATATTAAATTATGATTTAATAATTACTTGTAGTTTACGATCTTTCCAAAATCAGCCTTGAGTGAAGCGCCACCAACTAATCCACCGTCGATGTCAGGCTTTGCAAAAAGCTCTGCTGCATTTCCTGCATTTACAGATCCGCCGTACTGGATACGAACTGAATCTGCTGTAGCCTGATCATAGATCTCAGCTACGCACTCACGGATTGCACCGCAGACCTCCTGAGCCTGGTCAGAAGTAGCTGTCTTTCCTGTTCCGATTGCCCAGATTGGCTCGTAAGCGATAACCATGTTTGCAACATCTGATGCAGCAACACCTGCGAGATCTGACTTAATCTGAAGTCTGATCCAGTCAAGTGTAACACCGCTCTCTCTCTGCTCAAGTGTCTCACCACAGCAAAGGATTGGTGTAAGTCCAGCCTCGATAGCCTTCTTTACCTTCTTGTTGAGAAGTGCGTCATCCTCTTTGAAGTAATCTCTTCTCTCTGAATGTCCGATGATAACATACTTAACACCTGCATCAAGAAGCATCTCTGCTGAGATTTCTCCTGTGTAAGCACCCTTCTCCTCGAAGTACATATTCTCTGCTCCAACAGCAACATTTGTACCCTTTAATGCTTCTACAACAGGTACGATGTCGATTGCAGGTACACAGTAAACAACTTCAACATCATCTGAAACTACGAGTGGTTTTAACTCTTCTACTAATTTAACAGCCTGGCTTGGAGTCATGTTCATCTTCCAGTTGCCGGCTACAATTTTCTTTCTTGCCATTTTATATCTCCTTGTATTTATATACAAATATTTATTGTGGTAGTTCTTTTCGCTAAGTTCAACCTTCGCCTACAGCTCGGTTTCACTAATCTCAAAGAACAGCCTCGCACTAAATTCAATCATCGCTTGCGGCTCGATTTCATTAAGTTGCTTTCGGCTTATTTATCATCAGCACAAGCTACGCCAGGAAGCTCCTTGCCCTCAAGGAACTCAAGGGAAGCACCGCCACCTGTTGAGATGTGGCTCATCTTGTCGCCAAGTCCCATCTGGTTAACTGCTGCAGCTGAATCTCCACCACCGATGATTGTGATAGCATCTGATTTAGCAAGTGCCTCTGCTACTGCAAGTGTACCTGCTGCAAGTGTTGGGTTCTCAAATACACCCATTGGTCCGTTCCATACAACAGTCTTAGCTGATGCAACAGCGTCAGCGAAAAGCTCACGTGTCTTAGGTCCGATATCACAGCCCTCACGGTCTGCAGGCATCTTGTCATAATCATATGTCTCTGTCTCTACAGGAGCATCGATTGGATTTGGGAAATCCTTGATTGTAACTGCATCAACAGGAAGAAGAATCTTCTTTCCAAGTTTCTCTGCTTTTGCAAGCATCTCTTTACAGTAATCAATCTTTGTCTCATCAAGCATTGAGATACCAATCTCATAGCCCTGTGCTTTAAGGAATGTGTATGCCATTCCACCACCGATGATAAGTGTATCAGCCTTCTCGAGGAGGTTGTCGATAACATTGAGCTTGTCAGCTACTTTAGCTCCACCAAGAATAGCTACGAAAGGACGTACCGGATTCTCTACTGCCTTGCCAAGGAAGTCAATTTCCTTCTGCATAAGGTATCCGACAACATTCTCTCCACCCTTAGCTGTGATGAACTTTGTAACACCTGCTACAGAAGCATGTGCTCTATGCGCAGAACCGAAAGCGTCACATACATATACATCAGCAAGGTCAGCAAGCTCTTTTGCGAATGCATCTCCGGCTTCCTGTGGCTTTGTCTCCTCTTTGCCTCTGAAACGTGTATTCTGAAGAAGAACTACATCCCCCTCTTTCATCTCTGAAACAGCCTTTGTTGCAGCCTCACCTGTTACGTTGTAGTCAGCTACAAATGTAACCTTCTGTCCAAGCTTAGCCTCAAGAGCTGCAGCTACAGGAGCAAGTGACTCACCCTCGTTTGGTCCGTTTTTAACTTTTCCAAGGTGTGAGCAAAGGATAACCTTTCCACCGTCCTTGATTAATTTTTGGATTGTTGGAAGAGCTCCGTTGATACGGTTCTCATCTGTGATTTTTCCGTCCTTAAGTGGCACGTTGAAGTCACATCTAACGAGAACTCTCTTGCCTTTTACGTTGATATCATCAATTGATTTCTTGTTTAATGACATAATATGTCCTCCCTTATTTCAAGGCATAAGCCATGTGGCCACGCCATATTGTGCATAATAAAAAATATAATTAATTCTACAATTCACAGATATTCAAAAGAAATAGCCATGTTTTAAAAAAGAGGCGCGGTTCAATTAAGACCGCGCCCCTTGAGTAGTCTTGAGATATACTGTTCTTGTGGGTACAAGAATTAAGCTAACTCTGAGAAGTACTTGATTGTACGAACCATCTGAGATGTGTAGCTGTTCTCGTTATCATACCAAGAAACAACCTGTACCTCGTACAGATCGTCAGAAACCTGGTTAACCATTGTCTGTGTTGCATCGAATAATGAACCAAATCTCATTCCAACGATATCTGAAGATACGATCTCATCCTCGTTGTAACCGAATGACTCGTTAGTTGCTGCCTTCATAGCTGCGTTGATATCCTCTTTTGTAACGCCTGCTTTCTTAACAACTGCTGTAAGGATTGTTGTAGATCCTGTTGGTGTAGGAACACGCTGTGCAGATCCGATTAACTTTCCGTTTAACTCTGGGATAACAAGGCCGATTGCCTTAGCTGCTCCTGTTGAGTTAGGAACGATATTAACTGCTGCTGCACGTGAACGACGAAGGTCTCCCTTTCTCTGTGGTCCGTCAAGAGTCATCTGATCTCCTGTGTAAGCATGGATTGTTACCATGATACCAGACTGGATTGGAGCGTACTTGTTAAGTGCATCTGCCATTGGAGCTAAGCAGTTTGTTGTACAAGAAGCTGCTGAGATGATTGTATCAGAAGCCTTAAGTGTCTCATGGTTTGTATTGTAAACGATTGTAGGAAGGTCATTTCCTGCTGGTGCAGAGATAACTACCTTACGAGCTCCAGCATTGATATGAGCCTGAGCCTTCTCTTTTGATGTATAGAATCCAGAGCACTCAAGTACAACGTCAACCTTTAACTCTCCCCATGGGCAATTGTTTGCATCTGGGAATGCGTAAATTTTGATTTCCTTACCACAAACTGTGATAGAATCATCGCTTGCAGAAACCTCATCTGCATGCTCGTATTTACCCTGTGATGAATCATACTTTAATAAGTGTGCTAACATTTTTGGGCTTGTTAAGTCGTTGATAGCTACTACCTCGTATCCCTCAGCTCCAAACATCTGTCTGAAAGCAAGACGTCCGATACGACCAAATCCGTTGATTGCTACTCTTACTGCCATTTTAATTCCTCCTAGAATTGTAAAAAGTATTTTTAGGGACATGCCCTAAGATGCTTTTATTATAGCGAATAATTCTCAAAGGTTCAAGTACTTTATTTGCGTTTGTTAAAATTTTCACTAAATATTTTCATTTACACACATTTTTTATCATTCTTCACAATTTTTCTTTTTAGATATTGCACTTTATTATAATCTCGGCTACACTTAATTAATTGCTGTAGTTCGCACTTTCCGGCAGCCAGCAACAGACAATTATAAATCATGTAACTTATAAAGTTTTTTAACAATAATATATCAGTTTTACGGAGGTATTTATATGTGGGATCAGCACATGCACTGCATGTTTTCGGGTGACAGCGATGCCGACCCGGTATTGATGATAAAATCAGCAATCAACAAAGAGCTGGACGGCATCTGCTTTACAGACCATCTGGACTATGACTATAAAGAGGAGCCCGGGCTTTTCGACCTTGATATAGCAGCATATGAAAAGCGCATCAAAAGACTTGCAATTGTTCTTAAAGAAAAGGGCTGCCCGGTAAATATCCACTGGGGCATTGAAATCGGTTTACAGCCTCATATTACAGACAAAAATAATGAGGTCACCAAAAAATATCCGTTTGACCTCGTGATCGGCTCAAGCCATGTAGTAAACGGCATTGACCCATACTACCCTGCATTTTACAAAGGCAAGACAGAGCACGAAGCCTACACTGAATACTTTGAATCGATACTTGACAATCTGCACAGCGGAGCGGATTTTGATGTGTACGGTCACATCGACTACGTGGTCAGATACGGTCCTGACAAAAATAAATACTATTCATATGAAAAGTATGCCGACATAATTGATGCTATTTTAAAAGAGATTATCTCACAGGGAAAAGGCATCGAGCTCAATACCGCCGGCTTTAAATACGGGCTTGGCCACCCAAATCCGACCGAGGCGGTGTTAAAGCGCTATCATGAGCTTGGTGGGGAAATAATCACAGTCGGAGCAGATGCCCACAAGCCAGAGTATGTCGCGTACGATTTTGACAAGGTTTCAAATATCCTCAAGGATGCCGGGTTTATGTACTATACAGTATTTGAAAACCGCGTTCCTGCTTTCATCAAATTATAGCCCAGCCTTAAAGGCTTACGTTGTCATTCTATCTAACTATTAAACCTCACATGCATTCGCAAATGTCAAAAATAGGAGCCACCTGATCTACATTTTACATCAAGTGGCTCCTAAAACATTGGTTCCGTAAGCTTCACTGTATAACCTCCAAGCTCCGCTTTCGCTATATGAATTTATTTTGGCATTTCCATATTGCTTTGCTATAAATCTGATTCTGTTTATGACAGGATTCTTATTCTTTTAGCTTAGCTATGGACCTCTACCCTTCTTCATAAAATCACTCCTTTTGGTTACATTATCTATGTAAACTCTTATGAGAGATTCTATCTTTCACTTTTAATCTACAAGAACTTTTTCAACGATATTATTTATTTGCTAATATATCTGTGCGATTACTGCTCTTCGGCTCGCCCTACAGATTTAAATATTCCGTTCAATCATCCTTATAGTACTTTGACTTAAATTATGTAATCCCCATTGGACTGTACCTCCTGTGTTTTATTTTGTTCCTTTCGTATCTCTTTTTGTTGATTTAAGATTACACCAATTTTGCCTATTTGTCAATATATTTTTTGATAATTTTTATTTTTATTTTAAATTGTCTGATATTTTATATATTTTTTGTTTTGTTTACACATTTCTTACAATTCAATCACATGATTAAAGGGGCAAAAGGTATCATCGATGCATGCTTGCATGCAATTCGATGTATACCTTAGTGCCCCGCACTACACCGAGAAAGTAACAATTTGCTGCGGAAACGACAAGTTAAATTACTCACTATATTCGTTTACAGAATCAAATCACTTGCTGATTTGATTCGTATGAAGCTGTGAATATGCCAACGAATATGCCTATCGCTACAAGCGATTTTAAATAGGCATATTCGGTTGCAGTTCGCATATGCGAACTGTAGCATTAGCGGATTTCGAGGTGGAGTCAGATTACGGGAATGCGTAGCATGTAGTAATCTGATTAATCATAAATAAAGGGGGCAAAATACCTTTGCCCCCTCATGCCGTCATTTATCATTTATCATTCTTCATCCTGTAATCAATACACCTGTTCAGGTAATCGACATAATCCGGATTCTTGCACATACCCTTGCCTGCCACGTCGGAAATCTTTGCCACATCCATGCCGTTACACTTGGTGGTCTTCATAACTATGTTGAGTGCTTCCTCATCAGTGTCGTTACTGATAAAGGTTCCTATACCGAATGCAACCTTTGCCTTATCCTTGAAATAATCATACAATGCAGTCGCACGTTCGAAATCCAGGCTGTCGCTGAACAAAAGTGTCTTTGTCCTTGGATTGATTCCCAGACTGTTGTAGTGGGCTATCATCTTGTCTCCCCACTCGTACGGATCTCCGCTATCATGACGCACTCCCGAAAAAAGTGTCGCATAGGTGAGCTGAAAATCACGCAGGAAGCAGTCTGTTGTTATGGTGTCAGTAAGCGCAATACCGTTTAATATACCATACTCCTTAACCCATGCATCGAGTGCGTACCAGTTTGAATATGCCGGATTATGCTTGTGATTGCCCTGTCCTGTACACATAATCCACTCATGAGCCATTGTTCCCACCGGCTTTAAATTGAATTTCTTTGCAAGATATACGTTTGATGTACCAATAAAGTGTGAGTCTGCAGGCAGCTCAACCTCTGCGATTGCCTTTACAGCCATCTCCTGCGCCTCGGCAGACAGACGGCGTCTTAGTCCAAATTCACTGAAATCGCTAAGCCTGTAGGTATCCTCCTCGAGCAGACGCACCTTCTCATCAAGCCTGCGCTTAAACTGTTTAAGCAGCACATCATAATCATATGCCATACGGAAGTACACTTCATTTACAATAGCAAGCACCGGAATCTCATACATCGAAGTATTAAGCCACGTGCCGGCTGCATCGATTGCCAGCCCACACGGTGCATCTGTTGTGATGGTAAACTCCTCATATCTTGGCTGCCAGAGTCTTAAAAAATCAACATATGTGCCTTTTATCCAGGTGATGTTATCAAGATATTCAAGCTCCTCCTCCGTAAAGCGAAGCTGACAGAAGGCCTGCACCTGTTCCTTTATCTCCTCTACCATCTCATCTGTAAAATGCACGTCTTTATTTCGGCACTTGAAGGTCCATGTCGTTTTATAGCTTGTGAACTGATGGAAAATCGTCTGTCCCATGCTGAATTTATACATATCAGTCTCAAGGAGGCTGTTTATTATTTGTGGCAATCTCATTTGTTTTATGTCCTCTTTTCTTTCAAACCATTTACTACCTGTAATTTTAGTCTTGATTTTACCACTGCGACTATCAAATATCAAGCAGGCGCACGTGTTTAATTATCTTCAATTTATTTTCTTTACCGCCAGCGTATTCACTGGTTCCAAAATAAAAACTCCCATGAAAGCCACTAACCGTGACCTCCATGGAAGCTTAATTGTTTATATTACAGAGATAATAACCCAATAAATATATAAGATATTGTAATTATTCAGTTATGAATTATTTAAAGTATTTCACACCGCTCTCGAATATCTTCATATCCTGCTCGCCGTAGATATTGATTGCTACAGACTCGCCGCGGCGCTCTGAGTGAGCCATCTTGCCGAGGATTCTTCCGTCAGGAGATGTGATACCTTCAATAGACATGTATGAGCCGTTTACGTTCCACTCCTCATCCATTGATACATTTCCGTCCAAGTCAACATACTGTGTGGCAACCTGTCCGTTTTCAAAGAGCTTATCAAGCCACTCCTTCGGTGCTACGAAACGTCCCTCGCCATGTGAGGCCGGATTGCAGTAGGTCTGACCAAGCTTAGCCTGTGCAAGCCATGGGCTCTTGTTTGAAACAACCTTTGTATATACCATCTTTGAGATATGGCGGTTGATTGTATTGTATGTGAGTGTAGGTGACTGTGCATCCTGCTGTCTGATCTCTCCATATGGTACAAGTCCAAGCTTGATAAGTGCCTGGAAACCGTTACAGATACCAAGTGCAAGTCCATCTCTCTCATTAATGAGCTTTTCAACAGCCTCTGTCATCTTTGCATTTCTAAATGCTGTTGCAAAGAATTTAGCTGATCCCTCAGGCTCATCTCCTGCTGAGAATCCACCAGGGAACATAATAATCTGAGATTTGTCAATTGCCTTTACAAACTCATCAACCGAATCGCGGATATCCTCTGCTGTGAGATTCTTGAATACCTTGACTATTGTGTCAGCGCCTGCTCTTTCAAATGCCTTAGCACTATCATACTCACAGTTTGTTCCAGGGAATACCGGAATAAATACTGTAGGCTTAGCCACTTTATTCTTGCATACATAGATATTCTTTGCATCGTAGAGACCGCTATTTACCTTGCTTGTATCGTCTGTTGCCTTTGTATGGAAAACTCCCTCAAGCTTTGCTGTCCATACCTTGACAGCGTCCTCAACAGGAAGCACCATATCGTCACACTCAATGGTCTGCTTATCGTTTACATAGCCGACTACAGAGGCTGCATCTGAAATACCTGCTGCATCAATTACCTCTCTGACCTTTGAAAGTGCATCAACAGGAACCTCAGCTACGATATTACCAAAGCCAGGTGCAAAGAGTGTATCGCTTGTCACCTCATCCTCGATGGTTACACCAAGCTTGTTACCAAATGCCATCTTTGATACTGCTGCTGCGAGGCCTTTTCCGTCAAGTGCATATGCTGAAACAATTGCGCCATCCTGGATAAGATTTCTGATTGCTGTATAAAGTGTCATAACCTGATCATATTTTGGAAGATCAAACTCATCCTTATCTATTGTAAATAGAACAAGCTGGTTGCCCTCCTTCTTGAGCTCAGGTGTGATGATATCCTTTTCCTTTGCCACATCCACTGCAAATGATACGAGTGTAGGCGGTACATCAATATCATTGAAGGTACCTGACATGGAATCCTTTCCACCGATTGAAGGAAGTCCGAAGCCAATCTGAGCATCATATGCTCCGAGGAGTGCTGCAAACGGCTGGCTCCAGCGCTTTGGATCCTCGTTCATTCTGCGGAAGTACTCCTGATATGTCATACGGATTTTGCTGTAATCTCCGCCTGCTGCAACGATTCTTGAGATAGACTCAAGCACTGCATATATAGATCCGTGGTATGGGCTCCATGATGAAAGATATGGGTCGAAGCCGTAAGCCATCATTGTTACTGTATCACATTTACCCTTTAATACAGGAAGCTTTGCAACCATTGACTGTGTCTCTGTGAGCTGGTAACGTCCACCATATGGCATATATACACTGCCTGCTCCGATAGAGCCGTCGAACATCTCAACAAGTCCCTTCTGTGAGCATACGTTAAGGTCTTCAAGCTCTGCCTCCCAGGCACCCTTCATATCTCCTGCCTCAACCATCTTGGCTACAGCAGGTGTGCTGATTTTGTCCAGATAATTATCACTCTCGCAAGGCATCTCAACCTCAACATCTGTCTCCTGATGAGCTCCGTTTGTATCAAGGAATGCACGAGAGATATTTACTACCTCTTTGCCTCTCCACTCAAGCACAAGTCTTGGATCCTCTGTAACTACCGCAACCTCTGTTGCCTCGAGATTTTCCTCCTTTGCGTATGCAAGGAACTGTTCAACATCAGAAGGCGCAACTACAACTGCCATACGCTCCTGTGACTCTGAGATAGCAATCTCTGTTCCGTCAAGACCTGCGTATTTCTTTGGTACCTTGTCAAGCTCTATGCGAAGTCCGTCAGCAAGCTCTCCGATAGCAACAGAAACTCCGCCGGCACCGAAATCGTTACATTTCTTGATGATATGGCTGACCTCTTCTCTTCTGAAAAGTCTCTGAAGCTTTCTCTCTGTAGGTGCATTACCCTTTTGTACCTCAGCTCCGCATACTGATGTAGACTTTGTATTGTGTGCCTTTGATGAACCTGTAGCACCACCGATTCCGTCACGTCCTGTGCGTCCTCCGAGGAGAATGATTTTATCTCCCGGATCTGAGTTAAGTCTCTGGACAGCACGTCTTGGAGCCGCACCCATAACTGCACCGATCTCCATACGCTTTGCAACATAATTTGGATGGTAAACCTCCTTGACATAGCCAGTTGCAAGTCCAATCTGGTTTCCATATGAGCTGTATCCGTGAGCAGCCTCTCTGACAAGCTTCTTCTGTGGAAGTTTTCCTTCAATTGTCTGTGAAACCGGTACTGTAGGATCTGCTGCACCTGTTACACGCATTGCCTGATATACATATGTACGTCCTGAGAGAGGATCTCGGATTGCTCCGCCAAGGCATGTAGCAGCGCCACCAAAAGGCTCAATCTCTGTAGGATGGTTGTGTGTCTCGTTCTTGAAGTTTACAAGCCACTCCTCTGTCTTTCCGTCCACCTCAACAGGTACCACGATAGAGCATGCGTTGATCTCATCAGACTCTTCCTGATCATCAAGCTTACCCTCTGCCTTTAATCTCTTCATGGCAAGAAGTGCAAGATCCATCAGGCAGACAAATTTGTCATTTCTGTCCTTGTAGATATTTGAAAATGTATTGAGATAATCCTTGTAGGTATTTTCAATCGGTGTGCGGTAGAAGCCATCGTCAAACTTGACATTCTTAAGCTCTGTAGAGAATGTTGTATGACGGCAGTGATCTGACCAGTATGTATCGAGCACACGGATTTCTGTCATTGAAGGATCACGCTTTTCCTCATTCTTAAAATAATTCTGGATATGAAGAAAATCCTTAAATGTCATGGCAAGGTTCAATGATAAATAAAGCTCCTTCAGCTTGTCCTCTGCCATATCCTTGAAACCGTCAAATATGATGACATCAGCAGGATCATCAAACTCCTGCACAAGTGTCTTTGGCTTTTCCATGCCGATAGCACGCGAATCAACAGGGTTGATGCAGTGCTTCTTAATAGCAGAAAACTGCTCATCTGTGATAGCACCCTCAATCACATATGTGATAGCGCTTCTGATAATAGGCTCCTCATTCTCATTGAGAAGCTTCACACACTGCTCGGCTGAATCTGCTCTCTGGTCAAACTGTCCAGGTAAAAACTCTACAGTAAATACTTTTGCATCACCATAGTCAAATGTCTCCTCAAAGATATCATCAACAGGTGGCTCTGAGAAAACTGTATACAAGGCTTTCTTGTATGTCTCCTCTGATATATTTTCCACATCATATCTGATTAATACACGTACTGCCTCCACAGTTGTGATTCCCAGATAATGCTTAATCTCATGCTTTAATTCCTTTGCCTTTACCGCAAAGTCAGGTTTTTTCTCTACATATACACGACGTACGTTACTCATATGTTCTCCTTTCAATTCGAGAGTATGTAACCAATTATTCGTTACCGTCCAGCTTTTTGCACAATCGGACTTTAAAACTATGGTTGTAGTATAACACTTTAGTTATGATAAGTATAATTAATATATTTAATTTGTTTTATAAGTTGCGTTAATTATAGTTTTCTTATATAATGATATAAGGGTCAAAAGGTATTTTGCCCCTCATTGATAAAAACAGATGCAAATAACCATATTTATACGGAGGATAACAAAATGGATATAAATTATGAGCTTTACAAGGTCTTTTACTACGTGGCAACATCCCTAAGCTTCTCTGAAGCCAGCAAGAAGCTGTTTATTTCACAGTCCGCGGTAAGCCAGTCTATTAAGACTCTCGAAAAGAAGCTGGGACAGACTCTTTTCATCAGAAGCACAAAGAAAGTACAGCTCACCGCAGCCGGTGCCCTGCTTTTAAAGCACATTGAGCCTGCCATGAATCTTATTGCCCGCGGTGAAAGCCAGCTTTTAGACTCAGGCACACTTGGACTTGGCCAGCTTCACATCGGCGCAAGCGATACCATATGCCGTTATCTGCTTGTTCCTTACTTAAAGCAGTTCCATCAGAGGTTTCCGAATGTGCCTATCAAGGTCACAAATGCCACATCTATCCAGTGTGTGGAGCTTTTGGAGCAAAGGAAGGTTGACCTGATTGTCACGAATTTTCCAAACTCGCACCTCAATCACTCATACAGACAGAAAACCATATGCAACTTTTCCGATGTTTTTGTGGCAAATCCCAATTATTTCAAGCTTCGCAAGCAGGAGATAGCTTTTTCTGAGCTCAATAAATATCCTATCATGATGCTCGACCGAAACAGCACCACCAGTGAATTCCTGCATAATCTGTTTTTACAGCACCAGGTTGACCTGATTCCAGAAATTGAGCTAAGCAGTAACGATCTGCTCATAGATCTGGCCAAAATCGGACTGGGTATAGCATTCGTGCCTGACTACTGCATCAACCATGAGAATAATGAGCTTTTCGTGCTGAAGACAAAAGAAAAGATGCCGTCACGCCAGATTGTTGTGTCCGTAAACACTACAATGCCCGTGTCAGCATCCACTGAGGAATTTTTAAATCTGCTCCCAGAAGTCGGCAACTAGTTTTCCGACATTTGCTATATTGCATGGCTTTCTGTCACTCCACTCGCGTGGATAGAGCAAATCATATTCTCTCTGCCAGAATCTCTCATCTAATAGCAAAATGACACCTGTGTCCTCCGTCGTCCTGATTACTCTTCCGGCCGCCTGGAGGACTTTATTTATGCCCGGATACCTGAAAGCATAGTCAAAGCCACAGCCGTTTTCGGCATCGTAATAATCCTTTAATATAGTTCTCTCATTGCTGATCTGCGGAAGTCCCGTTCCGACAACAATAGCACCTATCAGTCTGTCGTTTTTCAAATCAATGCCCTCACCGAATATGCCTCCCATGATACCAAATGCCACAAGTGTTGTGTCCGATTCCTCACTAAACCTGTCCAGAAATTCCTCCCTTTCAGCCTCTGACATATTATTTTTCTGCAGCATAAGTTCTGTTTCGTCTGCATATTTTTCACAGTAAATATCTGCCACATCATTCATCATCTTATATGACGGAAAGAAAACCATATAGTTTCCAGTCTTTTGCGTGACAACAGCATTAATATACCCTGCAATGCGCTCATACTCACTCCTTGAGCGCCTCGTGTACCGCGTGCTCACATCGGTTGCCATCGCAAGCAGTCTCTTTTTGCTGTCAAAAGTGCTGTCAGCATATATGGCATAGTTGTCTTTTTTTGTGCTTAGCAGGCTCTTGTAATAGTTTACAGGCAAAAATGTCGCCGAAAAAAACACAGCCGACTTGCCCTTATCCAGCCTCTTTTGTATATTAAGCGATGGGTCCACACAAAAAAGCTTTAGCATGAACCTGCCATCAGCCTCAAGCTCGGAATACATCACGTAGTGCTCATCCACCAGATCATAAATGTTAAGGAAATTTCGAAGCTCAAAATAAAAATCCATAACATCCTTTTTCCCCGGAAACTCATTAGCCTTCTGCAAAAACTCATCCAGAAGTGTCATAAGCCTCATAAAGGAAAATACCATATTGCCAAATGTATCATATACCGTATAATTCTCACACTCACGCTTCATCCCAAGCAGTATCTTATTACACTTTTCAAGCGCTTTCTCAATAGAACGGCTGTGCTCCTTCATAATGCGCTTCACAGTAAGGAAATCCTCCTTATAAATCTGAGCGCTATACATCTGCCTGCTTCTTTCGACCATATTGTGAGCCTCATCAATGAGAAAAATATAATCTCCCTTTATCCCCTCCTGAAAAAATCTCTTAAGATAAACATTTGGGTCAAAAACATAGTTGTAATCGCAGATGATATTATCACACCAGCTAGCCGTATCAAGACAAAGCTCAAACGGACAAACGGTATACCTATCCGCCTGTGATAAAATATCATCCCTCTCAATCATTTCACATCTGTGAAGCAGGTCAAAAACCGCATCATTTACTCTGTCAAAATGCCCCTTTGCATACGGACAGGTTACCGGATTGCATTCCATCTCATCGCACGGACAAAGCTTTTCCTTGGCCGTTATCTGAATAGTTTTTGCCCTGTAACCATTTTTTTCAAGCAGAGCAAACGTTTCCTTTGCGACTGTTGCGGTGATTGTCTTTGCTGTCAGGTAAAAGATTCTGTCTGCCAGCTCCTCACCAACCGCCTTCACTGCCGGGAAAATAGTAGAGATAGTCTTTCCAACACCGGTCGGAGCCTGCATAAAAAGAAGCTTCTGACGCATAATTGTCCTGTAGACATCCGAAACAAGCTTTTTCTGCCCCGGTCTGTACTCAAATGGAAAATCGAGCTCTTTGATTGAAGCCTGTCTTTGATTTTTCATTTCACACTGAAACGTTGCCCATTTGCCATACTCTTTCATCAGGTCATCAAACCATTTTTTTATCTCTTCAAATGAGAACTCCTCGCGAAAATACTTAGTATGCTCCGTTTCCAGATTGCAGTAGGTCATCTGAATGCCTATCGTTTCCATATTATTTTGCAGAGCAAAAATATATGCATAGCACATAGCCTGCGCACGATGCACAAAAACCGGCTTTTCAAACAGCTCAACCCTTCTGTACATTCCCTTAATCTCATCGACAAAACACTTGCCATCCTCCGTAAAGATGCCATCTGCCCTGCCCTCGACAGTCAGCTCATACAAATCACCTTCAACAACAAGTGAAAGCGGCACCTCTGCCTGATACTCCTTCCCCATGCTGCCCTGGATTTTCCTGTGAATGCGTGTTCCCTCCATCATGGCATCGGCACTCATAGCTCTGGATGACCGATTGTCTATGTCACCCTCCCTGAAAATAAATTCCACAAGGTTTCTGACCGAAATATGTAATTGTGTTTTCTTTTCACTATAGTTATTTCCAGCTTCTGTCATGTACTCTCCCTACATATTCCGGATTATGTCAACGGTTTTGTGTTCCGACAATATTTTCAGTCTAACTCCAGACATTTTTAATACACTGAACATAAAAAAGGGAGAGCTCCAAGAAGAAACTCTCCCAAAGGACCTTATTCAATTGTATTACGCTACAGTGAATTTATCAACCACATTATCAAATGCCTGGTCATCGCCCATATAGCAGACCTTAAAGTCATTGTTTGTACCAATTCCAATCACTCCAAGAAGTGATTTCGCATCAATAAGAATCTGTCTATATTTGAGATCAATGTCAAAATCGCACTTAGAAGCAGCCCCAACAAATTCCTGAACATCATCCAATGTATTAAGTCTGATTACTGTTTCCTTATTGTACATAGTTAACACCACCTTTATAATCTAAAACATAGTGCTTTCGCACATGTCAATCAATTGTTGCGCCTATTATAACATCTGATATTCATTTGTCAAAAAAATCATAATCCGTCATTTTCCGTCAATTCATGTCATTTATTTTAATAAATAACTTTTGCGTAACCGATTTTTCACTATATTTTCATGCATGTTTTTTCAAAAGAACAATATAACTGTGAAATTCTTATAAAAATGGTATGATATTTAATTAATTTAAATTCATTTTTTACAATTTTTCATTTATAAAACTTTATTCTCATAATTCTTTAACGCATCTATATATATTTCACCGAGCTTGCTAAGCTTTGTGCCCTTATGCTTGATATAGCCTATATGCATTATTTCACTTTCCTTAAGTGGAATTGCCGCATAGTCATCACCGTTTAAATCCTCAGAAATAATACCTGAGCACAGTGTAAATCCGTTGAGCCCCACCATGAGATTGAGCATTGTGGCTCTGTCATCAGCCTTTATGACACGCTTGTACTCATATGTACTCATCATCTCCTCAGCATAATAAAAGGAATTGTTCACGCCCTGTTCAAAGGTCAGACATGGGTACTCCTGCAAATCATCAAGTGTAATCACTTTTTTGCCGGCAAGCGGATGTTTTTTCCAGAGATACACATATGTATTGCATGTGAAGAGCTCTTTAAACTCGATGTCACATTCCTTAAAAAGCTTTCTTAAAACCTTTTCATTGAAATCACTTAAATAAAGAACTCCAAGCTCACTCTTTAAGTTCTTTACATTATCTATTACCTCTTTAGTCTTTGTCTCGTGGACAGCAAACTCGTACTCATCCATGCCCACCTCTTTAGCAAGCTGTACAAAGGCCTTTACTGCAAATGAATAGTGCTGCATGGAAACCGAGAATTTCTTTTTGGACTCCACATTCAGATACCGGTTCTCAAGCAGATGATACTGCTCCACAACCTGTTTGGCGTATCCCAAAAACTCCTCGCCCTCCGCTGTGACTGTAATTCCACGGTTATTTCTCATGAATACCGTGATTCCAAGCTCCTCCTCCACCTCTCGTACTGTGGCAGACAGATTGGGCTGTGAAACAAAAAGCTTCTTTGCCGCCTCATTCATGGAATTGGATTCTGCAATTGTAAGTACCTGTCTGAGTTGTTGAAGTGTCATTTTCTCTCCTATTGTGAACTGACGGTTTTTAGCAGAATGTGTAACTATTCAGCGCCCAGGCACCTTCGTAAAAACCGTACAATTGTAATATATTAGATAAAATTGTGTATAAACGATGCCCTGTGTATCGGTGATGGTCCTATCTCCTTTAGTGCCTTGATATGCTCTGCCGAGCCATAGCCCTTGTTTGATGCAAATCCATAGCCGGGATATATGTTATCATACTCAACCATCATCCGATCCCTTGTGACCTTAGCCACAATGCTGGCTGCCCCTATTGATATGCTTTTGGCATCTCCCTTTATGATTGGAACCTGCTTTATATCCACCCCCGGGATTGTGACTGCATCGTTAAGTGTCAAATCCGGTGCCGGATCAAGCTTTCCGATTGCCTGTCTCATCGCCTCATATGTAGCCTGCAATATATTTATCTCATCTATCCGCTCGTGCGATGCCATACCTATTCCTACAGAAACCGCCTTTTCCATTATGACATCGTAAAGCTCATCGCGCTTTGCAGCCGTAAGCTTCTTTGAATCATTGATATATAAAATATCACAGTCCTTTGGCAGAATAACCGCACATGCCACAACCGGACCTGCAAGCGGTCCGCGTCCCACCTCATCTATGCCGCAAATATGAGCATATGATGCGTACTCGCGCTCATATTTCTTGAGACCCTCTGTACGGATAAGCTCCTTTTCATACTTGTCCAGACGCTTTTTTGCACTGTCTACAAGCTTAATCACTCCGCCCCTTTCATCTGAGCCGTATGCCTCAATGAACTGTGCAAGCTGTGAATCTGTGATGCTTTTCAGTTGTTCCTTAATATCGCCTATTTTTTCTGCTGACATATCCTTGTCCTATCGTCTATTCTTCGTAACTATTCTTCTATATCTCCGGTCTCTCCAAAGTGATATGGCCTAATTTACCGCTTCTGAAATCATCTATGATGAGTGCAGCCGCCTTGCTGTAATCAGGCTCTCCTCCCTTTGAAAGGCATTTTCTGTTGACAGCGACAGCACTTATAAGCTCTATGATATCATTTTCCTCGCTTACCTCGTATCTTTGTGCCAAAAGCCCCGGATACTCTGCTTTTAGGAACTTTACAAGCTCCACGGCAAGCTCATCAACATTTAAAATCTCATCCTTTATCGAACCGATGAGCGCAAGTCTAAGTCCCACTGTCTGATCCTCAAATTTCGGCCACAGTATGCCCGGGGTATCGAGCAGCTCAACACTTTTATTGAGCCTGATCCACTGCTTGCCCTTTGTCACGCCCGGCTTGTTTCCTGTCTTGGCACAGGCTTTTCCGGCGTATGAGTTGATAAATGTGGACTTTCCGACGTTTGGAATACCCACCACCATAGCTCTTACCGGTCTGTTTTTGATACCACGCTTTCGGTCTCTTTCAATCTTTTCCTTGCAAGCCTCCATCACGATATCTGTGATGCTCTTCATGCCTGACTTGCTTCTAGCATCAAGACTGACTACAAAAAAGCCCTTTTCCTTGAAAAATGCACTCCACTCCCTGGTGCGCTCCTTGTCGGCCAGATCCGCCTTGTTCATCAGAATGAGCCTGTATTTGTTTTTTCCAAGCTCATCAATGTCCGGATTACGGCTGGATAGCGGAATTCTTGCATCCACAAGCTCTATAACCAGATCTATTAATTTAATATCCTCCTGCATCTGACGCTTTGCCTTGGTCATATGCCCAGGGTACCACTGAAAATTCATAATTCACCTGTCCTTTATCTATATATGTTATAACTATTGCTACTTGATGGTTCCAAAGCTTCCAAGGCCTGAAAATCTAAACCATGCCTTGCCGATAATATAGTCTCTCTTTACATTGCCAATATTGGCATAGCGGCTGTCCTCACTGTTGTTTCGATTGTCTCCAAGTACAAAATACTCGTCCTTTTCAAGCTCTATAGGATCTGAGGCAAGCCCTGCATCCTCCATTGAGGCAACGTCCGTCGATTCCTTGTACAGCTCATCATTCACGTACAGTGCGCCGTCTTTTATCTGAACAGTATCTCCCGGCACCGCTACCACTCTCCTGACATAATAATGCGACTTATTATTTCCGTTTGGCAGAAATACTATCACGTCTCCTGCCTTTGGCTTTGACATGATATATGCAAACCTGTTCACAAGAATATTATCATCGTTCTCCAATGTCTGCTCCATAGCCTGGCCAACCACATTTGTACGTATACCGAAAAATGACACCAGCACATATGCCAGGCCTATCACTACAATCAGCTCCACTACCCACGAAACAATTTCCTTGAACAATGGCAGATTAAATTTTCTTCTTTGCCTTCTAAAGCTAAGTCCTGCTCGTCTTCTGGACATCTTACACCTCTTGCTAACTAATATTTTATTGCGTAATCTTAATTATATATTGTTTTCATGTTTGTTGCAAGCTGTAACCCTGAAAACTAAAAAGACCATTCTCATACGATTGCTCGCAGAAAATGGTCTCTTTCGCGTAAAAATATTATTTTACAAGCTCTTTAACCTTAGCAGCTTTTCCGATACGGTCTCTTAAGTAGTAAAGCTTAGCACGACGTACTTTACCTTTACGTACAATCTCAACCTTCTCTACGTTTGGTGAGTGGAGTGGCCATGTCTTCTCAACACCTACACCGTTAGAAAGCTTTCTAACTGTGAATGTTGTACGGTTTGATCCGTTCTGCTTTTTGATTACTGTTCCCTCGAATACCTGGATACGCTCACGGTTACCCTCTTTGATTTTTCCGTATACCTTTACAGTATCTCCTACAGAAAACTCAGGTACCTCGGCCTTTAACTGCTCGTTCTCGATGTTCTTAATAATTTCACTTGCGTTCATTTTGTGACCTCCTAATTATTTTGACGTTCTTAATGCTACTACTATTTTCACAACAGAGGACCATCTCTTTTATTCACAACATTGGTACTTTACCACAGATTCATGGGATTTGCAAGTATTTTTTACTATCTTTTGCCTGCCTTATGCATTATTTTTAGTCATCCAGTATACGGATGATTTTGAAAAATGCAATCCCATACTCTCCTGCAGCCTCATAGACGCCTCATTGCCCACGATTATCTGTCCATATGGTATCCATCCGTTTTCCAGTGCCCTGTTGAAAGCATATGTTTCAAGGGCTGTGGCAAGCTTTCGGTGCCTGTACTCTGGCTTTACATAGAGCATGCCGATGCTGCCCTCCTCATGGATTCCGATAATTCCCGCGAGAATATTAATGGTATCATTAGCAGTATTATCACTAAAAAAAGCGCCATAGACTGCCCCTGCCTCTATTCTTTCTATGATATAGTCAGGATTGTCAAAGCCCGGGTACATTGGCGCAGCCTCCTGTATATCATCTGCATCCAGCTTTCTTATAATTAAACCATTTGGCATCGGCCTTCCATCCGGTCTGTACAGTCCGCTGACAGATAGCTTTTCTTTGTTTGTATACACAGCCTGTCTGCACTCTACAGTCTCATTAAAGCCATTTGCTGTAAAGAGCTCAACATATCTTTGCTGGTGAAGCACTATGCCGTTTGTGATCTGATCTGTAACGTTTTTTGGAATATGCTGACTGCTGTATTTATCAACAGGCTTTGTGTCATCTTCCGGTGCCAAATCAATAAGCTTCGACACGCCCTCATCCGGTCTTGTATGAAAGCATACCTTTGAGACCATGTCCCGAAGCAGATATTCGCCATCTGCCTCAAACAGTATCTCGGCGCAGCCCCTGTTTATAAGCTCTATCATATCAATATGAAGCAGTTTATTTTTCATAAGAAACTCTCTGCATTTATCAAGTCTTTTAAACCCAGCATACAAATCCGGTCTGCGCTCCTTTGTGCGCTCAATAGACTTTTCAAGACGCCATGCATCTATCTTTTTCTGATTGCCTGACATGAGTACCTCAGGCACCTTTTTGTCATGCCACTCAACAGGACGTGAATACTGAGGGTATTCAAGCAGATTGCCATGAAACGACTCCGTCTCTGCCGAAATGTCATTGTGCAGCACCCCGGGAACCAGACGTGAAATCGCATCTATCATCACCATCGACGGCAGCTCTCCGCCCGTTAGAACATAGTCACCGATAGAGACATAATCCGTTACCGTCTCCTCCAGCACACGCTCGTCAATACCTTCATAGTGTCCACATAGAAAAATGAGGTCATCACACTTTGCAAATTCTGCTGCCATCTGCTGGTTGAACACGCTGCCCTGTGGAGTAACATAAATCAGACGCGCATTGTGATTTTTTATTTCTTCTGCTGTATTCTTATATGAAATATGTTCATCTGCAATATCGTCCGCAGAATTATCAATTAAATCACCCTGATTACATTTATTGATCTGACTCACCACACTTCGCACAGCCTGATACACTGGCTCTGCCTGCATAAGCATCCCCGCACCGCCACCATATGTGTAATCATCAACCTTATTGTGCTTATTGTGCGCAAAATCCCTGATATTTACCGTATTGAGTGATATAATATTCTGTTTTAAAGCTCTGCCTGTGATACTCTCTGACAGTCCCTGTTCTATCATCTGCGGGAATAAGGTCAGCACATGAAATCTCATTTCCTATATCTCCTGTTATCATCCTGTTTTACTGTTTTACGATTTAAAATTTATGATTTTGTTCAATTTTATATCTCATTTTACGGTTTTTGCAGTTTGAGATGCAGCTATCTCAAACCTGCCAGCAGATGTACCTTCATCATGCCATTTTCCACATCAACATCCAGTATACAGTCCTTTATTGCCGGAATCAGCAGATCATTTGCCCCAGCTTTCTTAACAACATACACATCATTGGCACCTGTCTGGAGCACATCATCTATAACTCCAAGCTCCTCTCCTTCGTCTGATGTAACGGAAAGCCCGATAAGATCAGCTATAAAGTACTCATTTTTCTCAAGTGGCACCGCATTTTCCCTTGTCACAAAAAGAGGTGCCTTTTTATATTTTTCCACATCATTTATGTCATCTATGCCCTTAAATTTCAAGATAACCTGGTTCTTGAAAAATTTGACAGAAGTTATTTCCAAATCCCTGCGCTCTTTGCCATTATCCAGAATGACATTTTTAAGCTTTTTAAAACGAGCTGCATCGTCAGTGGTTGGGAACACCTTTACCTCACCGCGAATGCCGTGTGTGCTCGTAATCACACCTACCTGTAGTAAATCTTCCATTCTCTGTCTCCTGATATTAATATAAATCATAACTATTCAGCCCACGCACATTCTCAAAACCATACAATACCGATTCTGAATAGTTACTTTAAATTATAAAAAAACAGGCATCTCATAAGAGATGCCTTTATGTTATTGTACTATCTCAACAATAACCTTTTTGTCTTCTTTAGAGGCTGCGGCCTTAACAACTGAACGAATAGCCTTAGCAATACGTCCCTGCTTGCCGATCACTTTGCCCATGTCAGACTGTGCAACACGTAATTCCAAAACAATTGCTTTCTCGTTTTCGGTCTCAGTTACATTAACCTCATCCGGATAATCAACTAAAGATTTTGCAATTACTTCAACTAATTCTTTCATTACGCCACCTCTTTATCCTATTTCTCGATACCAGCACTCTTGAAGATTCTAGCTACTGTCTCAGTTGGCTGTGCGCCGTTTGATAACCATTTCTTAGCTAATTCCTCATTTACATGATACTCGCTAGGATCCTTAGTTGGATCGTATGTTCCGATCTCCTCGATGCATCTTCCATCTCTTGGTGATCTAGAGTCTGCAACTACGATTCTATAGAAAGGAGCTTTCTTCTGTCCCATTCTTCTTAATCTGATCTTTACTGCCATTTTGTTTCACCTCCTCATAGGTTTATTGAATAATATATATCAAAAGTAAAATAAATACTTTTGTTAACAAAACATGAAATTCTTTAATGAAATTCCTTTAATGAAATCCATTAAAACGGAAGTCCTTTGAATAATCCTCCAAGACCACCGCCTCCACGGCGTCCCTTCTTTCCGCCCATCATACCGGGCATCTGCTTCATGAACTTCTTTGTCTGCTCAAACTGCTTTACAAGTCTGTTGACCTCTGATACATCCACGCCTGCTCCTCTTGCAATACGAGCCTTGCGGCTTGGATTAAGAAGCTTTGGATTTCGTCTTTCCTCCGGTGTCATGGAATAGATGATTGCCTCTGTGCGGGCCATGCCCTTTTCAGCTTCATCTGTATCAATATCCGGCATCTTGCCTCCACCGATACCCATGCCCGGCATCATGCCCATCACGCTTGAAAGACCGCCCATCTTCTTCATCTGACTCATCGAATCAAGGTACATCTCAAAATCAAACTCATTTTTGCGCATCTTCTGCTCAAGCTTCTTGGCCTGTTCCTCATCAATGTTCTCCTGCGCCTTCTCAATCATGGAAAGCACATCGCCCATACCGAGGATTCTTGAAGCCATACGCTCCGGATAGAACTGCTCAAGGTCTGAAAGCTTCTCGCCCATACCTGCGTAAAGTATCGGCTTTCCTGTAACGGCTCTGATTGAAAGTGCCGCTCCACCTCTGGTGTCACCATCAAGCTTTGTGATGACAACTCCGTCAATTCCTATCTTTTCATCAAAGGTACCTGCTACATTTACCGCATCCTGACCAGTCATGGCATCTACCACGAGTATGGTCTGGAAAACATCAGTAGCTTCTTTTATCTCAATAAGCTCTGCCATCATATCCTCATCAATATGAAGACGTCCGGCAGTATCGATGATAACAACATTGAAATCGTTTTTCTTAGCGTGCTCCACAGCAGCCTTTGCGATGTCAGCAGGCTTGTTTTTGTCACCCATTGAGAAAACCTCAACACCCTGCTTCTCACCGTTTATCTTTAACTGCTCAATCGCAGCCGGACGATATACATCACAGGCTACAAGCAGTGATTTCTTGCCCTTGCTCTTAAGCTTTCCGGCAATTTTTGCTGTGGTGGTTGTCTTACCGGCTCCCTGAAGACCTACCATCATGATAACGGTAAGCTCCTTGCCCGGCCTGAAAGCAATCTCTGTCGTCTCAGAGCCCATAAGCTTAATCATCTCTTCGTTTACGATTTTGATGACCATCTGTCCGGGATTAAGACCATTCATGACATCCTGTCCGATTGCTCTCTCCTGAACACTCTTTGTGAACTGCTTAACAACCTTGAAGTTAACATCGGCCTCAAGGAGTGCCATCTTAACCTCTTTAAGAGCAGCCTTTACATCATCCTCAGTAAGCTTTCCCTTGCTGCGGAGATTTTTGAAAACGTTCTGCAGTTTTTCTGATAAACTGTCAAATGCCATATTACAGCTCCTCTAATATCTGATTCGAAATAGCTTCGATTTCATTCATTAATAGCTCATTATGTGATTTCTTAAAATCATTCGTCAGCTCATGAATCCTTCGTATGTCACTCTTTATGGACATGAACTTTTCAACAAGATGAAGCTTTGCTTCATAGTCAAGCAGCTTCTTATTGCATCTCTTAATCAAATCGGCAACACCCTGACGGGAAATCCCCTCCTCGGATGCTATCTCACCGAGTGACAAATCATTGAAGACAAAATCCTCATATACCTGACGCTGATGCTCATTCAAAAGCTCACCGTAGAAATCATATAAATATGCCTGTTCAAGTTTTTCTTCCATATCAAGTATCCTCTTTTTCCCTCGAACCTATGGTAGAATAACACATAGTTTGCCCGGTGTCAAGTAAAAATACTTGATACTTTTATTTTTATATCATAGTGCGTACAATTCTTGGCTTATAGCCCTTCTTCTCAAGCGCAGCAATAATCTGCTCCTTGTGCTCTGTACCGAAACACTCAAGCGTGATGCGAAGCTCGACAGCCGCACTTCTGTTTGTAGTGACAAACTGGTTGTGCTCCAGCTTGATTACATTGCCCTGTACATCGGCAAGAGTCTGTGAAACCTTTGCAAGCTCGCCCGGCTTATCCGGCAGAAGCACTGAAACAGTAAAGATTCTGTCTCTGAAAATAAGCCCCTGCTGTACAACTGATGACATGGTAATAACATCCATGTTGCCGCCACTTAGGATAGAAACAACTCTCTTGTCCTTTACTCCGAGATGCTTAAGCGCAGCTACAGTCAGAAGACCTGAGTTTTCGACTATCATCTTGTGATTCTCAACCATGTCAAGGAAGGCCACGATAAGCTCGTCATCCTCCACTGTGATAATATCATCAAGATTTTTCTTTATGTATGGGAAAATATTTGAGCCCGGTGTCTTTACCGCTGTTCCGTCTGCAATAGTATTTACACTTGGTAAAGTGGTCACCTTGCCGTTCTTAAATGACTCCTGCATACAATTGGCGCCGGCCGGCTCCACTCCGATAACCTTAATCTTTGGGTTTAAGAGCTTTGCAAGTGTGGATACACCTGTTGCCAGCCCGCCACCGCCGATTGGAACGAGGATGTACTCAACAAGAGGAAGCTCCTTGAATATCTCCATAGCAATAGTTCCCTGTCCTGTTGCGACAGCTAAATCATCAAACGGATGGATAAATGTGTAGCCCTCTTTCTCTGCAAGCTCATATGCCTTAGCACATGCCTCATCATACACATCTCCGTAAAGCACTACCTCAGCGCCGTAACTCTTTGTACGGTTTACCTTGATAAGAGGTGTGGTGGTAGGCATCACGATGACAGCCTTGCAGCCATAGCACTTTGCAGCATACGCAACACCCTGCGCATGATTTCCTGCGGATGCTGTAATGAGTCCCTTTGCCCTCTCCTCATCTGTGAGTGTGCTTATCTTGTAGTACGCACCTCTGACCTTGTAAGCTCCGGTAAACTGCATATTTTCAGGCTTCAGATATACTTTATTGCCTGTCTGGTCACTTAAAAAATCACTGTAAATGAGCTTTGTCTCAAGGGTGACCTCCTTGACCTTCTCACTTGCTTCTTCAAATTTATCTAATGTCAGCATATTTATTTTTCCTTTCATTGATATAACGATTCAGAACCACCCACGCATTATTCGCAAAAACGTATTGTTCTCAGTGGTTCTGAATAGTTATTTTTCATTATATTATACCAAAAATTCCGTACATATATATATAAACTGATATATCAGATTATTATAAACAATATAACTTATACGCTCAAAGATATTTTTAAATTATTCCGTTTTGGTGTCAAACAATGCATTCACGAACTCGTCCGAATCAAATTTCTGCAAATCATCGATGGTCTCACCGACTCCGATATACTTGACCGGCACTGAAAGCTCCGACTGTATCGCTACAGCGATACCGCCCTTTGCCGTACCATCCATCTTAGTAAGCACGATGCCCGAAATCTTTGCCACATCAGAAAACTCTCTCGCCTGAACCAGTGCATTCTGGCCTGTAGTCGCATCAAGCACCACGAGTGTCTCTCTGTATGCATCCGGATACTCGCTCTCAAGGATTTTATTGATTTTTCCAAGCTCATTCATCAGATTCTTTTTGTTGTGGAGTCTTCCGGCTGTATCCACGAGAAGCACATCTGCGTTTCTGGCCTTTGAAGCTGCAACCGCATCATATACAACAGCTCCCGGGTCTGCACCCTCGGCACCGCCAATCATATCAACTCCGGCTCGGTTTGCCCATTCCTTTAGCTGGTCGCCTGCTGCCGCCCTGAAGGTATCGGCACCTGCAATAACCACCTTCTTACCCTGTTCCTTGAGCTTTCCTGCAAGCTTTCCGACAGTGGTAGTCTTTCCTACTCCGTTGACACCGATTACAAGCACAACAGACTTTTCATTTTCAAATCTGTAGGCGGTCTCCTCCACCTTCATCTGCTCCTTGATGCTCTCAATCAAGAGTTCCTTGCACTCTGCCGGCTCCTTGATGTGCTGTTCCTTCACCTTCCTCTGCAGATCCTCGATGATACTCTCTGTAGCTCTCACTCCGAGGTCTCCCATGATGAGAATTTCCTCAAGCTCCTCATAAAAATCATCATCTATATGTGAAAATCCACTGAAAAGTGAATCTATGCCTGAAACAATATTGTCTCTGGTCTTTGTCAGTCCTGAAACGAGCCTCTTAAAAAAGCCCGGCTTTTTTTCTTTTTCTTCCATTTCAACTCTCCATAAATAAAATTCTACTGCGTCAGATCATTCTCTATCAGATTTACTGAAACGAGTGTGGAAACACCCTTTTCCTGCATCGTGATGCCATATAGCCTGTCCGCAGCCGCCATTGTACCACGTCTGTGTGTGATAACGATAAACTGTGTGTTCTTTGTAAGCTTGTTCAGATAATTTGCATAGCGCGAAACGTTCGAATCATCAAGCGCCGCCTCAATCTCATCAAGCAGACAAAACGGTGATGGCTTAAGTGCCTGAATGGCAAACAAAAGCGCAATAGCGGTGAGCGCCTTTTCTCCACCGGACATCTGCATCATATTCTGAAGCTTCTTTCCGGGCGGCTGTGCGACGATTCTTATGCCGCACTCCAGTATATCCTCATCCTCCACAAGCTCCAGGGAACCATGTCCACCACCAAAAAGCTGCTTAAAGGACTTGTCAAACTCTCTCTGAATCTCGGCAAACTTCTCTGTAAACTGCTTTCTCATACCACTGTCAAGCTCATCAATGATGCCAACCAGAGTCTTTTCAGCCTCGATAAGGTCATCATGCTGTCCCTTCAAGAACTCATAACGCGTTGAAATCTCTCTGTATTCCTCAATAGCGTTGACATTTACATCGCCGAGGCGTCTGATTTCGTCCTTTATGCCTGCAATCAGCTTCTTTAATGAAGGCAGATCATCGTATGCATCATTTCTAAGCTCTGCTGCCGCATGCGGAGTAAGCTCATATTCATCCCACATGTAGTTGATCTGAGTCTCTGAATCCTCCTTAAGCTTCTCTCTCTGGCTGTTCAGTCTGAAAAGCTCCTTATCCAGAGCAGCCTGTTTCTTTGAAACTTCCTCCTGCTTTGCAAAAAAGCCTCTGTAATCCTCAGACATCTTTTCCTTTTTTGTAAGGCTCTCCCTAAGCTGTTCGTCAAGCTTAGAATTGTTGTCCTTTGATGCCAGAATGGTCTGTGTGATTGCATCAATATCAGCCTGCTTCTTTTTAATATCATCCTTTGCAGCAACTGCACCTTCCACAAGGTTTTCCTTCTGCTCATCAAATTTCTCTATCTCTGAATTGATACGATTGATATTTTCTATAGCAAACTCTGCCGTCTTTGTGATATTTGCAAGCTCCAGTGAGATGGCAGCGGCCTTGTGTGAAGCCTCCTGCTCAAGTACTCCCTGCTTTTCAAGTATCTCACTGTATGAGCTGTTTTCCTTCTCAAGCTGCTCCTCACGCTGCTTTGATGCCTCAAGCTGTGCTGCGATATCCTTCTTGCCCTGATTTATCTCTTCGAGCTGTTTTTCAATCTCCGCATTTTCTGTGCGCAGATCCTCGTAGACATTCGCACTCTCCTTCTTTTGCTGGTCTGCCCTGTCAACAGAAATCTGTGCTGTGTTCTGCTCAATATACTTCTCCTGCAGCAAGGTCTTTGTGGCTGCTATATCCTCCTCGCCAAGCGCAATAGCAGTCGCAATATCATCCTTTCTGGCTCTAAGCTCTTTAAGCTTTGTCTTAGTCTGATCAACTCTCTTTTCAAGCTCCTCAATCTCACGATTTCTCGCAAGCAGATTGGATGAATTTTTAAACGCACCACCGGACATAGATCCTCCCGGTGCCAAATACTCGCCCTCGACAGTCACGATATGGAGTGAATAGTGATTTTTCTTTGCAAGCGCAATGGCATTGTCAATTGTATCCACCACAATCACTCTGCCAAGCAGGTATGCAACAACCTCATCAAACTTCGTATCACACTTCACCAGCTTATTTGCAATGCCAAGCACACCCTTTTCGCCGAGTGCCGCCTCATTTTTAGTATTTCTGTTTGCACGCACACTTGTAAGAGGTAAAAAAGTAGCCCGACCAAAATGATTGGCCTTCAAAAAGCCAATCATCTTTTTGGCTGTGGCCTCATCCTCAGTGACGATATTCTGGATATTGCCGCTTAAGGCTGTCTCTATCGCTATCTCATAGCGCTTATCCACCTGGATAAGATCTGAAACCACTCCGAGAAGCCCCGGATTTTTAGCCTTCTGCTCCATAACACGCTTGATGCTGTTGCCATAGCCATCATAGCGCTCGGCAATGTTTTTAAGTGACTCAAGCCTGGAAACAGACTTATGATACTCTGTGGAAGCCTCCTCCATCAGGCGGGCATTCTCTCCGGACTTATCTCTCCACTCCCTAGCCTTTGCCAAAAGAGCCGACTCCTTTTCCTTTAAACCGGCTATCTCTTCATTGACAGCATTAAGCTTCTTATTGGCATCATCCAATATATCATCAAGCCCTGCTTCCCTTGTCTTTCTATCTAAAAGACGCTTGGTAAGCTCCGCCTTTCTGATATTAATCTGCTCAAGCATAGTGGCAAAACGCTGCTTCCTTGACTGGATACTGCCTCGCTCCTGAAGCAGGGCAATAAGCTCATTCTTACCCTTTTCCAGTCCGTCATTGCAGCGGTTGACCTCTGCAAGCACAGCCTCATGCTCATTTACCGCAAGAAGCTCGTTTAGCCTCATCTGCTCTATCTCAGCTTCCAGTGCAGCTTTTTTGTCATCATACTCTTTCCTGCTTTTAAGACGCTGCGCCTTTTCCTTTTCGATAGCTAAAAGCCGCGACTGCAAATGCTCATCCGTCATTTCGGCCGTGTGAATCTGCTCTTTTAAAAGCTCTATCTGATTCTCAAGCTTCTGTCTGGTGGATGAAGTGCTTGTGATGCTCTCACGAAGAGACTCAATACGCTCATCCATCTGCTGCATATCATTCCCAAGCCCCTCATACTCTGCCTTGATGCTCTCGTATGTGGCGTTGGTCTCCTTTAGCTCGTCATCCGCAATAGCGTATTTCTCATCAGCTGACTTAAGCTCGGTCTCAATGCGCGCTGATTCAAGCAAAAACATGTTGACATCGTAGTTCTTCAGCTCTTCTCTCTTTTTAAGATATGTATGAGCCTTCTCGGACTGTCTCTGTAACGGACCTACCTGTCTCTCAAGCTCTGTCAGAATATCATTGACACGCACAAGGTTCTCCCGCTCATTATCGAGCTTCTTTTGCGCTGTAAGCTTTCTCTTTTTAAACTTCACAATGCCGGCAGCCTCATCAAACAGCTCTCTCCTCTCCTCCGGCTTTCCACTTAAAATCCTGTCAATCTGGCCCTGTCCAATGATGGAATAGCCCTCTTTACCGATACCGGTATCATAAAAAAGCTCCGAAACCTCCTTGAGCCTGCACGGATTGCCATTGATTAGATACTCACTCTCCCCTGAGCGGTAAACACGTCTGGCAACCGTAACCTCATTGAAATCAATCGCAAGCGAATGGTCTGAATTGTCAAGTGTGATTGCAACATACGCGTATCCAAGCGGCTTCCTGTTCTCTGTACCTGCAAAAATAACATCCTGCATACTGGCACCACGAAGCTGCTTTGCGCTCTGCTCACCGAGCACCCATCTGACCGCATCGGCGACATTACTCTTTCCACTGCCGTTTGGCCCGACAATACCTGTGATGCCATTGTGGAACTCAAAAACAATTTTGTTGGCAAAGGACTTAAAGCCCTGTACTTCCAAGCTCTTTAAATACATTAAAAACTCCTATTCCCTGTTTCTGTACAAAAGAAGTGCCTGATATGCAGCCTGCTGCTCCGCCGCCTTCTTTGTGTGGCCTTCTCCCTCGCTGACACGCTCGCCGTCCACAAGCACCGCAACTGTAAACTGCTTGTCATGGTCCGGACCGCTCTCATCAATAAGTTCATAGGAAAGCTGCTCATGCCTGCCCTGTATAAGCTCCTGAAGGATAGTCTTGCTATCATAAAAGAGCTGCTTATTCTCAATATCAGTCATGATAAACCTAAGCACAAACTCCTTTGCATTAGTAAAACCACCATCTAAATAAATTGCTCCAATCACTGCCTCAAGTGCATCAGAAAGAATCGATTTTCTCTTTCTGCCACCTGTATGATCCTCGCCCCTGCCAAGACGTAAGTACTTTCCAAGGTCAAGTGGCTTTGTACAAAGTGCAAGAGTCGGCTCACAAACAATGCTTGCGCGCAGCTTGGTAAGCTCACCCTCAGGCTTTTGCGGATAATTAATAAACAAAAACTCACTTGAAACTATTTCCAAAACAGCATCGCCCAAAAACTCCAGACGTTCGTTATCAGAATGCTTTTTCATGTGCTTTTCATTGGCATACGAGCTGTGTGTCAGCGCCTGCTCAAGCAGCTGTCGATTCTTGAACGTATAGCCTATTTTGCTTTGAAATTCATTTAAATCTGCCATAATTTTTCCTCTATTTCTATATCTATCCATTTTACATGTTCCGTGAGTATAACGAAAAGCCCTTATAATAAAGGGCTTTTCATTAGTTAAACATACTACTGCTCGCTTACAGCTTTTTTAATCTGCTCAACAGCATCGCCTACAGTGACGATTTTCTCAGCTTCCTCATTAGGAATCTCGATATCGAACTCTTCCTCGATACCCATGATGATCTGGAATACATCCAAAGAATCAGCTCCAAGGTCATCAACGAAGGTTGACTCCATAGTAACCTCGTTCTCATCCACGTTAAGTACCTCGACAATAATGTCTCTAAGCTTCTCAAATTCCATTTTTAATACCTCTCATTTCTGTTTATAGTGACCAATCATACAGCAATACTGCTATCTAATCAGCCGGCTTATTAATAATATATTCTTTAATTTTATCATTAATCTCTTTTTCCTTAAATGTAACACACTGGAAAACAGAGTTAGTGATTTCCTTTGCCTTGGAGCTGCCGTGGGTCTTTACCACAAGACCATTCAATCCTAAAAGCGGTGCTCCGCCGTACTCTGTCGCATCAAATGACTTTAGCGTATTCTTAAGAGCCGGAAGTGCAAGTGCAGCTCCTATCTTGCTCTTTAGTGTGCTCATGAGCCCCTTCTTGATAACTCCGATAAGTGTGGAGCTGAGCCCCTCGTAGAGCTTTAATATGACATTGCCTGTGAAAGCCTCGCAAACTATAACATCGGCATCTCCCTTTGGAATATCCCTTGCCTCAATGCTTCCGACAAAATTGATATCTGTGCACTCTCTAAGAAGCGGCATGGTCTCCTTTACCAGGGCATTGCCTTTCTCCTCCTCTGCACCGATATTGACCAGTGCAACCTTTGGATTCTTCACGCCGACAACATGCTCCATATAGATAGAGCCCATCTTAGCAAACTGTACCAGATGCTCAGCTCTGGCATCCACATTGGCTCCACAGTCTATGAGCAAAGATACTCCGCGCTCAGTCGGAATAAGTGGTGCCAGAGGCGGCCTTTGTATGCCCTTTATCCTGCCGACTATTACCTGTCCTCCGACAAGCACAGCACCTGAGCTTCCTGCCGAAACAAATGCATCAGCCTCTTTATTCTTGACCATATTCATGCCAACAACGATTGATGACTGCTTCTTTCGTCTGATTGCCACAACCGGTGGCTCTGCCATCTCTATAACCTCAGGCGCATCTACTATCTCTATCTGCTCCTTAGGATATGTATACAAAGAAAGCTCCCTCTCTACCGGTACCTTCTGTCCTATAAGAAATATCTTTATATCATTTCTTTTGTTAACCGCATCTACCGCACCCTTTACTACCTCTGCGGGTGCATTGTCGCCACCCATTGCATCGAGTGCGACCCTTGTTGTACTTTGCATTGTGACCTCCCTGTGCCTGCTAAAAAGCAAACTACTAATTGATTAAATAAAATATACTATAATCATAAGTATAAATCAATAACCAATTCACTACTCTATATGGCTTCCATCATTCTCCAGGACTCATTGAAATAACCTTGCCACAGTTCCATAAATCAGCAGTGCGCTTTGCTGCATCAAGTCTGTCATCGTCTGACTTGAAATCAATATTCACAGAGTGGCATCCGCACTCAAGGCATGTCACATAATATGAGCTGCCGCAGTCCTCCTCGAGAATCCCGGCACCACCACAGAGCGGGCACTCATAGATTTCAACTAAATCGTCTATATTATTCATGATAGTATGCTTCCTTCTTTCTTTAATATCTAAATATCCTCTCAGTATAATAACATCCCTGCAAGCTATATACAAGCAAAAAGTACCTTCATTTTATTATGGGGTAAAAAAGGGATAAAATCAATCAAAAAAGGATTGAACGATATCGTTCAATCCTTAATTTTACTGGTTTTCTACTATTAGTCCTGAGGAATGATTTCTTTTTTGTTATATGATCCGCAGTTCTTGCAAACTCTGTGTGGCATCATAAGCTCTCCACATTTGCTGCATTTTACTAAAGTAGGAGCAGACATTTTCCAGTTTGCTCTTCTCTTATCTCTTCTTCCCTTAGAAGATTTATTCTTTGGACAAATTGACATTTGTTTACACCTCCTTAAACTTGTTAAATATATCCTGGAACGCTGCCATTCTTGGATCCGGTACAAAACTATCGCAACTGCAGGTGCCTTTATTCAAGTTCATCCCGCAGACTTTACAAATACCTTTGCAATCGTCTTTGCACAGAACTCTCATTGGCCAGTTCACCAGAATTTCGGCGTAGACAAGTTTATCTACATCGAGTTCAAACCCAATCAGGTAGTCAGTTTCCTCCATCTCTTCATCGACTAATGCTCCGTCTGTGATTTTCAGAGTCTTGTCAATGTCAAAATGCATGTTTGTTGGAACTTCTTCCAAGCATCGGCTGCACGGTATCGCTATGTCTATATCTACTGTTCCCGTGATGTGCACTGCTGCATTCTCCACGTTTGAGATATGAAGTGATATCGGCTGCTTTTTCAGAATAGGATAATCTCCTAACCGCGACTCAAATGATGTGAGCGCAAGCTCTGTCTCAATTGTTGTCTCTTTATTGATAGATTTTACAATGGTTGATATATCAATCATAGCTCTCTCCTATTCACACCTAACCAATTATACATATTGGAGTGGTGTTTGTCAACAAAATTTTATAATTTATCCACAACTTTTTGCTTTTTATTAGCCAACAAGCTTTACTGTCTCACGGCAGATTGCAAGCTCCTCGTTTGTAGGGATAACGCATACCTTTACGCTTGAATCTGCTGTTGAGATAAGTGCCTCCACGCCGCGTGTCTTGTCGTTTGTTACACGGTCGATCTTTATGCCAAGGTATCCTAAGTATGCCATGATTTTTTCTCTTACGAAGCTTGTATTCTCACCGATTCCTGCTGTGAATGCGATAGCATCTACTCCGTTCATTGCTGCTGCATATGCTCCGATGTATTTTGCTACTCTGTAGCTGAATACTTCTACTGCTGCGATAGCACGCTCGTTGCCCTCATTGTAGGCTGCCTCAAGGTCTCTGAAGTCGCTTGATACTCCTGACATGCCGGCTACTCCTGACTTCTTGTTTAGCACATCCATCACACCATCGATGTCAAGGTTTTCTTTCTTTGCGATAAACTCCATGATTGACGGATCGATATCACCTGAACGTGTTCCCATTACAAGTCCCTCAAGTGGTGTAAGTCCCATTGATGTATCTACGCATTTACCGTTTAATACTGCGCTGACTGAAGCTCCGTTTCCAAGGTGTGCTACGATAATCTTTGAGTTGTTTAAGTCCATTCCAAGGTAGCTTGCTGCCTCCTTTGATACGAAGCTGTGGCTTGTGCCGTGGAAGCCGTATCTTCTTACCTTGTACTTCTCATAGTACTCATATGGAAGTCCGTAGAGGTATGCTTTCTCAGGCATTGTCTGATGGAAGGCTGTATCAAATACTCCTACCATTGGTACATTTGGCATAAGTGCCTGGCATGCTCTGATTCCGATAATATTTGCAGGGTTGTGAAGAGGTGCGAGGTCGTTGCACTCCTCTACCTGTGCGATTACTTCCTCTGTGATGACTACTGAGTCTGAGAACTTCTCTCCACCGTGCACTACACGATGTCCTACTGCATCGATCTCTGCAAGTGATTTTACTGCGCCTGTCTTTGGATTTACAAGTGCATCGAGTACCATCTGGATGGCCTCTTTATGTGTTGGCATAGGTGCCTCTGTGATTTCCTTATCAAGACCCTCTTTCTGATATACGAGTCTGCCATCGATTCCGATTCTCTCGCAGAGTCCTTTTGCAAGTACCTCCTCTGAATCTGAATTGATGAGCTGGTATTTCAGTGATGAACTACCGCAATTAATTACTAATACATTCATTGTTTTGTCTCCTTTGGTTTAAAATTACAATACTATTGTTAGTATAAACTTATTTTTCAAATGCGACAAGGGTGTTTTTGTGGTATTATGGTTTTGAACTCTAAAAAATACATTATTGATTAAAGGAGCATCAAACATGAAGGTTGCAGGTGTGATTACCGAATACAATCCATTCCACAATGGGCACAAATATCAGCTGGAGCAGATTAAAAGGCAGACATCTGCTGATTATATCGTCGTAGTAATGAGCGGTGATTTCGTGCAAAGAGGTGAGCCTGCCATCATCGACAAATACGAGCGCACACGTATGGCGCTTTTGAGCGGTGCCGACCTGGTGCTTGAGCTTCCAGCGGTCTTTGCCACTGCTTCTGCCGAGTTTTTTGCCGGTGGCGGAGTCAGTGTACTCAAAAACACAGGTGTGGTGGACATGCTGTGCTATGGTGTAGAGTCTGTGGACCATGAGCTTACAAAGCTTGTGGCTGGCGTGCTTAAAAATCCGCCTGCTGAGTATTCCGCCTCTCTTGCCCGGCTGATTCAGGGTGGGATGAGCTTTCCTGCGGCTAGGAGCAGAGCTCTATGTGAATATTTTCGAGATACCTATGACAGCGCTTCCGAAAAATTAAATGCTTTCATAGCTTCACCCAATAATATTCTGGCCATTGAGTATGAGAAGGCTTTGATGGACTGTGATATTACGGGATTTCCTATTCAGCGTGTCGGTGAAGGATATCACAGCACTGATTCGACAAGTGAGTTTTCTTCCGCTACGGCTGTGCGCGGGGTGATTTCAACCTTAATTGATATAGACAAACACAACACTATTACTAATATGCAGCTTGATAATTCATGGATTTCCGCAAAGTTCAGTCAGCTAATACCATCAGCCTGCACCGATATTCTTGTCAATTGTATTTTAAGCGGTCATATTGTGTTTCCGGATGATATTTCTGAAATGCTTTACTATCGCCTGCTGACCGGGAAGGATAAAGGCTTTGCGCAGTATGCAGACTGCACAAAGGAGCTTACTGCAAAGATAGTTAAAAATATTTATAAATATGAAAGTTTTACGCAATTTTGTAACTTACTGAAGAGTAAAAATCTGACTTATACGCGTATTTCAAGGGTTCTCACGCATATTTTACTTGGTATTGAGAATAATGATTTTAACATATGTATGGATAATCCTTATCTGCGCATACTCGGTTTCAAAAAATCATCAGGAGAGCTTATGCATCTCCTCAAAAAAAGAGCATCAGTGCCTATTATTACAAAAGTCGCTGATGCTCCGTACGAGCTTATTTCCAAGGATATTTTTGCTGCTGATTTGTATGGCAGGCTGTGTCATTCACAGCAAAATGAGTTTACACATGGGGTTGTAATTATTTAATCTACAGCTCCATTATAATTTCTCGTGCCAGACTTTCCTCTATAGGCTTTGCATACACTCCCGGTGCAAACTCAACAGTGGCTCCTATACCTTTTTGAAGCACGAAACGCAGCTTACCGTCTCTCACCTTTTTGTCGGTGTAGAGCTTTTTAACAAGTGCCTCCCTGTCTATATAGTCAGGTATACGTGTCGGAAGACCGGCTCTCTCATAGAGCTTTATCACGCGCTCTGCCTGCTCCTCTGACATATAGCCAAGCCGTGCAGACATAAGTGCCTGTGCTGCCATTCCAATCGACAGTGCCTCTCCGTGCAGCAGCTTGTAGTCGCTGACAGTCTCGATTGCCCGGCCTACTGTGTGGCCCAGATTTAAGGTTTCGCGAAGTCCCGCCTCTCGCTCATCCTTCATGACCACATTGTACTTGATACGGCAGTTATTTTCTGCGATATACTCACATGCAAATTTCTTGAATGAATATATATCATCCAGATTTTCCTCTATAAATTCAAACATATCCTCACTGCCTAAGCATGCGTGCTTGATGGTCTCTGCCATACCGCTTGCCATCTGGCGCTGTGGCAGTGTTTTCCAGGCAGCTATATCTATATATACCTTTTTGGGCTGATTGAACAGACCTATGGTGTTGGTAGCAAGAGGTGTATCAATTGCTGTTTTTCCACCTACCGATGCATCTGCCGCCGCTAGAAGGGTGGTTGCATAGTTGATAAACGGCACGCCTCTGCCGTAGGTTCCTGCAATAAAGCCTGATAAATCGGTTACCACACCGCCACCGACTGCAATGATACAGCAGTCTCTTCTGTAACCCTTTTTAAGCATGGCATCCTCTATCTTTGCCTTTGTCTCACGTGACTTACTCTTTTCCCCAGCCGGGAAAACAAACAAATCCACTGAGTATCCCGCATGCTTTATCTTCTCACAGATTGGAAGAGCATAAGGATCACGCACATTTGTATCTGTAATCACTGCAAATTTCTTTATCTTGCCCGCAAGACCATTTTCCAGGTCAGATACAAGGGTGTCTGAGAGGTTGTAGCCTATCTCAATATCATATGTGTCATCTACTACTTTTTTGAGTTCTACATTGAATATGCTCATCTTTTTCTCCTGTTATGATATATTTTTGTTTCTTTTATGTGGGAAACTGCTACAGTATCCCCACAGCCTGCTTTGCCAGCTTATCTGCCTCTTCGTTGCCCTCTACTCCTGAGTGTCCTTTTACCTTTACAAAAGTAAGCTTTATTTTATCCTTAACTGACATGATGTATTCGTGATAAGCTATAGTGCCTGCCTTGTTTCGCTTCCAGGCCCCTGTGGCCCACATCTCTATGCCCATGTAGTCATAGTATATGACCAGTTCCTTAATTCCAAGCTCTATAGCCTTTTTTACGGCAGCCTCCGCGCCCTTTATCTCTCCGGCTACGTTGCGCATTGTGGCCATCTCGGCATCGTCATCCGCTCCCTGCAGCACGTATTTTTCATTGCCGGTCACAAGAAAACCTCCATAGCCATAGGTGTGTGTAACCTTGTTAAAGGAGCCGTCGACAAACGCATACGTACTATTTTCGCCGGATGATTTCATTCCCGTAATGGTTTTCTCTCCGTTAATAAATTTTTCTGCCTCTTCTATCGTCTTAAAGCTTTTATACACTGCTCCCTGATATCCGTCAACCATTGCTTTGCAATCGTTCCAGTTCAAATATATCCCGGGAACCTTTCCCTTTTTTACTGCATAGTATTTTGATGCCATGCTTTATTTCTCCTATAACACCCTTGACAAAAATTCCTGTAATCTCTCACTCTTTGGTGCGCCAAATACTTCCTCAGGTGTGCCCTCCTCAGCTATGGTACCCTCATTGATGAACATCACTCTGTTGGCCACTTCTCTGGCAAAGCCCATCTCATGTGTCACGACTACCATTGTCATGCCTGCCTCTGCAAGCTCCTTCATTACTGAAAGCACCTCACCTACCATCTCAGGGTCAAGTGCCGATGTAGGCTCATCAAACAGTATGACATCAGGATTCATAGCAAGTGAACGGATAATTGCCACTCTCTGCTTCTGTCCTCCGGAAAGCTGCGCCGGATATGCATCCGCCTTATCGAGGAGACCTATTCTGGTGAGAAGCTCATCTGCCTTCTTTGATGCCTCATCCCTCGTCATCACACCAAGCTTCACCGGTGCGAGCATGATATTTGCTTTTATTGTCATGTTGGCAAACAGATTGAACTGCTGGAAAACCATGCCGATTTTCTGTCTGGTCACATTGATGTCTGTCGACTTGTCTGTCAGGTCTGTTCCTTCAAAAAGGATTTGTCCTGATGTAGGTGTCTCTAGCAGATTGAGGGAGCGTAAAAATGTAGACTTTCCACAGCCTGACGGTCCGATGATGGCAATTACATCACCTCTGTTCACCTCTGTGCTTATGCCCTTTAATACCTCCTGCTCTCCAAAACTCTTGTGCAGGTCTTTTACCTCTAGTATCACGTTATTATCTTTCATTGCTTCTCAGTCTCCTCTCAAGTTTGCTTACTCCGTGGCTTAAAAGCATCACTATAACCAGATAAATAAGGGCTACAGCAATAAGCGGTATAAATGCCTCGTATGTGTTGCTTCGTATGATATCTCCACCCTTTGTCAGATCCATCATACCAATATAACCACTGATCGATGTCTCTTTTAGGAGGCTGATAAACTCGTTAAGCAGCGCCGGAAGTATATTTTTGACAGCCTGCGGTATGATAACAAGCTTCATGGTCTGGCTGTAGTTGAGTCCTAAGCTTCGTCCTGCCTCAAACTGTCCTATATCTACAGACATGATTCCTGAACGCACAATCTCTGCCACATATGCAGCTGAGTTGAGGCCGAAAGCAATGACTGCTACAAGTATCTTGTTGGTCACAGATGCAAGCACTACATAGTATATAATAAGAAGCTGTATCATGACAGGTGTTCCCCTGATGATGGTCAGGTATGCCTTGCAAATTCCGTTTAATATGGCAAGACCGCCATTTCTGTCATGGCTGGTTCTGACTATCGCAATTAAAAATCCCAGCACAATACCAAGCATTACGGCAAATATTGTGATAACTATTGTATTGCCAAGACCCTTTACGATATACATGTAACGATTGTCCTTGACAAAATTGTCATAGAGCTTTTCCTTTATACCGATTGAAGAACCCGACTGGCTGTCTTTTACGATAATCTCCTGCTTTGTGGTGATATATGTATCGGTAAAATCAACATTTTTCTGTCTGTCCTCTGTCACTGTAAAGCCTGCTGCCCCGACATCCACCTTGCCTGATGATACAGCGGCAATGATTGAGTCAAACTGCATATCCTCTACCTGCATATCCATGCCAAGCTCATCGGCTATGGCCTGCATGATATCCATATCAATTCCTGTGACCTTGTTGTCCTCATAGTACTCATATGGTGGGAACTCTGCATTGGTTCCTACCTTAAGTGTACCGTTTGACCTGTCAATGTCCTTCTTCACGTAGGGAGTCTTTCCCACCTGATCCTCAGAGCCGATATAGTTGTCGATGATGCTCTGAACTGTTCCATCCTGCTGCAGCTTTTCAAGCGCAGTGTTTACCTTGTCGCGAAGCTCTGTATTGCCCTTTTTCAGGCAGAATGCATAGTCCTCGTTGGTAAACTCCTCGTCCAGTATCTTAAGTCCCTTGTTTTCTTTTACAAAGGCAAGTGCCGGCTGCTCATCAATAACTACGCAGTCAATCTTGCCGACCTTTAATGCCTGGACTGCATCAGCACCCTTGTTGTATCTCTCTACCTTGGTGCCTGAACCGTCGTTCTCATAATCAGATACATAGATATCTCCTGTGGTACCGAGCTGGACACCTATTTTTGCGCCCTCCAGATCGTCCACACAAGCGACCTTTTTGCTGTCGCTTTTGCCGCATGCGCATAAGCCAACAATGAATGTGGCCATTAATGCTGCCATAAGCAAAATCATAATCGGTTTTTTCTTAATGGATTTCATATTATTCCTCATTTCTGTATAAATATTTATTCACAATTATATCATATTAGTTTATAAAATAAAAGAGCCTGATTTTCTCAGACTCTTTTATACCAAATATTTATGCATCATGCTCCATGTTGCTTAACTTCTTCGCCTGGTCGGCTGCGATACAGGCATCAATTATTTCCTGAATATCTCCGTTAAGAATCTTGTCAAGCTTATAGAGTGTCAGATTGATTCTGTGATCTGTCACACGTCCCTGTGGGAAGTTGTAGGTACGAATCTTCTCAGCACGGTCTCCTGTACCAATCTGGCTTCGTCTCTCCTCTGCCTCTGCATCCTGCTTCTTCTGAAGCTCCATGTCATAGAGCTTTGTACGAAGAAGTGCAAAAGCCTTTTCCTTGTTCTGTATCTGTGACTTCTCAGTCTGGCTGTAGATGACAATACCTGTTGGATAATGTGTCAGTCGGACAGCTGAATCAGTTGTGTTGACACACTGTCCACCGTTTCCGGAAGCACGCATTACGTCAATTCGGATATCCTTGTCATCAATCTTGACATCCACATCCTCTGCCTCAGGCATTACAGCAACTGAGCATGTAGAAGTCTGGATACGTCCCTGCGACTCTGTCTCAGGCACTCGCTGCACACGGTGTACTCCCGACTCATACTTTAGGATAGAGTATGCACCTGAGCCCTTTACCATGAACTCGACCGACTTCATGCCGCCGATTCCTGTCTCATCGGCATCAAGTGTCTCCACCTTCCAGCCTCTGTTCTCTGCGTAGTGCACATACATACGGTAGATTTCCGCTGCAAAAAGCGCTGCTTCCTCTCCGCCTGCACCAGCACGGATTTCGACGATTACGTTCTTGTCATCGTTAGGGTCCTTTGGCAGAAGAAGTATTTTAAGCTCCTTCTCAAGCTCCTCCACCTGCTCCTTTGAATCCTTAAGCTCTTCCTTTGCGAGCTCTCTCATCTCTTCATCTGATTCCTCATCCAAAATAGCCAGTGAATCCTCGATATTCTGCTTGCACTCTTTATATTTCTTATATGTCTCAACTATAGGAGCAAGGTCACTCTGCTCCTTCATAAGCTTTTTAAATCTGTTTGCATCATTTGCCACATCCGGCTCGCTGAGCAGATTCATCAGCTCTTCATAATGGTGTATAAGATCTTCTAACTTATCAAACATGTTTTTCCTCCTTGCTGTCAAACACTCCCGATACTACCCTGTCATTTCCCGCCAGGTCCTTTATCACATGTACATCGCTAAATCCGGCAAACTGCATCATCTGCGACACCTGTCTGCCCTGATCGCAGCCTATCTCAAAAAGCAGCCTGCCATGTGGCTTTAGATTTGCCCTGCAATCCTTTATGATACGCCTGTAAAATAAAAGCCCATCCTCAGAGCCGTCAAGAGCCTCATGCGGCTCAAATACCGACACCTCCGGCATCAGATGCGGTATCTCGTCGCTTCTTATATATGGTGGATTGGATACTATCACATCATACATCTCATCGACATGCTCAAACAGATCGCTTCTCTCAAAATCAACAAACACGCCGTTAATCCTTGCGTTTTCCTTTGCTACATTGAGCGCCTGCTTTGAGATATCACAGGCTGCACCGTCCACATTAGTCGTGTTCTTTAAGATGCTTATAATTATGCAACCGCTTCCTGTACACATATCAAGCACTCTCATACCCGGCTCTATCACCTTGAGTGCCTCCTCTACAAGAGTCTCTGTATCCTGACGCGGTATGAGCACATTGCTGTTCACACGGAATTTGAGTCCCATAAACTCCTGCTCTCCAACTATGTACTGGAGCGGGATACGCTCAGCGCGCTTACTCAACAATGCTTGATATTCCCTTATCTGCTCCTGCGACATTTCCTCATCCATATGCACATAGTAATATGTGTGATCTATCCTGCATGCCATGGCTAAAAGCAGCCATGCATCGTTTTTTGCATCAACTATTTTTGCTTTTTGTAATATGCTTTCCCCAAGTAAAATTGCTTCTCTATATGTCATATATACCTTCTATCCGGCGGTCAATGTGCACACACATTGTTTTCCTCCTGCCATTTCTTCCAGTCAAACACGGCCTCAACCGATGCGATGCCAACCTCTATCATTTCATCATCCGGCTCCTTTGTGGTCATTCGCTGCATTAAAAGCCCCGGTACACTAAGCATGTTGACAACCGGATTGTCATATCTGCCTGCAAGTCTGATAAACTCATAAGATACCCCTGCGATTACAGGAATAAGCACAAGTCGTAACAATAACTGCAGCGGCTTTGAATCCACACGGATAAACATGAAAAATAATATGCTTATGAGCATTACTATAAGCAGAAAGCTTGTGCCGCAGCGCTTGTGATGCTTTGAGCTTTTTCTCACGTTTTCCACTGTAAGAGGCAGTCCGTGCTCTATGCAGTTGATGCATTTATGCTCAGAGCCGTGATACATAAATGTGCGCTTAATATCAGGTGTCAGCGATATAATTGCTATATACCCCAAAAATATTGCCAGTCTGATAACACCCTCTATGAACGCTATGAGCATCTGTGAGCTTATCACCTTTTTAAAAAGCCCAGAAAGGAAATACGGCAATGCAAAAAACAGCGCGAGTGCTATGACAATTGACAGTACCACTGTACCTCCAAGCATGGCATTTTCCTGTTTCTTTTCTTTGGCAGTCCTTTTTTTCTTTTCTTCCGCTGTGAGTTCTTCTTCCTTTTCCTTTTTCTTTGAAGCCAAGGTACCTTCATCATCCTCGTCCTCGAAAAATGACGCTGAATACATCAGTGTGCTCATGCCCAGATAAAGCGAATCGACAAAGCTCACCACACCTCTTAAAATAGGAATCTTTCTAACTGCATCAAGTGCCTTTGAATTCTTACGCTTTGACACCTTGACATCTATTTCATGGTCAGGCTTCCTCACGGCTACGGCGTATGTGTCCTTGTTCTGCATCATTACGCCCTCCATGACAGCCTGACCGCCAATACCTGAATACTTCATAAAACCTCTCTATATTCCAAAAAAGGTTGAGGTATATTGCAACCTCAACCTTTCAAGTAACTATATGATTCTATTTCATACCATATTTCTTATTGAACTGCTCAATACGTCCACGAGCCTGGTTAGCTTTCTGCTGACCTGTGTAGAATGGATGGCACTTTGAGCAAATCTCTACGTGGATCTCCGGCTTTGTAGATCCTGTAACGAATGTGTTACCACAGTTACATGTAACAGTTGCCTGATAATAATCTGGATGGATTCCTTCTCTCATGATTTTCACCTCTTTTATATTCTTATCGTATTTCTTTAGCTTCACTCTTTATACCCGTATGCCCGATCCGCATATGATACTTGCTGCAAGAGCGACACGTTGCGTCCGTTTACATCCCGATAAACAGCTTAGTTATTGTAGCATATGAATCTGTCAATTGCAAGACATTTTTATAAAATTCTGTTTTTCTTTACAAGATTAACAAATTCCTTGTTGCTCTTTGTATGTGCAAACATGTTGAGTACGTTCTCAACAGCCTCATCAGAGCGCATGCCGTTGAAGGCTTTACGCATATTATCGACTGCTGCCTGCTCATCCTCATCAAGGAGCAGATCCTCACGCCTTGTTCCTGATTTTACTATATCTATAGCAGGGAAGATTCTCTTCTCGGAAAGCTTTCTGTCGAGCACAAGCTCCATGTTTCCTGTTCCCTTGAACTCCTCAAATACTACATCATCCATCTTGCTTCCAGTATCAACAAGGGCTGTTGCAAGTATTGTCAGACTGCCGCCGTTTCTCATATTACGTGCTGCTCCGAAAAATCTCTTTGGCATATGAAGCGCTACAGGATCAAGTCCTCCTGAAAGTGTACGGCCTGATGGTGGAACTGTCACATTGTAAGCTCTTGCAAGCCTTGTTATGCTGTCAAGGAGTATCATGACATCATTACCATGCTCTACAAGGCGCTTTGCTCTCTCTATTACCATCTCTGACACTCTCTTGTGATGCTCAGGAAGTTCATCAAATGTAGAGTAGATCACCTCGACATTGTCCCCCTCTATAGCCTCCTTGATATCTGTAACCTCCTCCGGTCTCTCATCAATAAGGAGAATAATAAGATGCATCTCAGGATTGTTTACAGTGACAGACTTTGCAACCTCTTTAAGTAATGTGGTCTTTCCGGCCTTAGGCTGTGAAACAATCATGCCTCGCTGTCCCTTTCCTATTGGAGAGATGAGATCTACAACTCTCATCGCAACACTTGCTCCGGGTCTCTCGAGACGCAGTCTCTCATTCGGGAATATAGGCACAAGATCCTCAAAGCTTGTACGCTTCAGTGCTACATCCGGTGTATATCCGTTGACAGTGGTCAGGTATAAAAGAGCCTGGAATTTCTCACGCTCAGACTTCACCTTCATATTACCCTTTATGATATCACCTGTCTTTAAATTGAAGCGGCGTATCTGCGCAGGTGCCACATAGATATCATGATCTCCCGGCATATAATTATCACAGCGGATAAATCCAAAGCCCTCCGGCATTACCTCAAGTATGCCTTCTGCCTCTTCTCCACTGTCGAGTGCTGCATAATCCTCTTTAAAAGAGTTGGCGCGCTCCTCGGCTGTACCGTTTTTCTCAGCCTCCTCAACCTCTTTTGCATCCTCCTCGAGCATTCTTTCAATAATCTGTCCCTTTTTCAGTGATGAAACGCCCTTAATTCCTCTTGCCTTCGCCAGATCCTTAAGCACAAATGCCGACAAACTTTCATATTTTTCTCTCATCTGTTCCATTTCGTCTTCTCCTTAAATTTGATAACAGTATTTATTCAATTCGTCTAAACAATATTATTTAACAAATATATATGTGTAGCTATTGGGAAATAACGCCTGAATTGACTTTTGAATCATTAATTAATGATTATACATCATTTCTTCAAAAATATAAAGCGATTTCTTATTTTTTATCATGTTTTTTATATAATCGGTTATCTGCATAGTTACTTGATTTAAATCACCTGCAATGTTATGATTATTCAAAAGAATTTTTAGAGGGAGAATTACCATGGATAATAAAGAAAAAGCACTGAAATGCCACGAAGAGTGGAACGGAAAACTCGAAACCATCGCTAAATCAAAGGTTAATTCGAGAGAGGACCTTGCAATTGCATACACCCCCGGTGTTGCTGAGCCTTGCAAGATCATAGCCGAGGATAAGGAAGCTACATACAAATACACCTGGAAGGCAAATACTGTTGCCGTAGTGTCAGACGGAAGTGCTGTGCTTGGTCTTGGAAACATCGGTCCTTACGCTGCCATGCCTGTCATGGAGGGTAAATGCGTACTTTTCAAGGAGTTTGGCAACGTAAACGCTGTTCCTATCTGTCTCGACACTCAGGACACTGAGGAGATTATTGCTGCAGTCAAAAATATCGCACCGGGCTTTGGCGGAATAAACTTAGAAGATATTTCTGCTCCGCGCTGCTTTGAGATTGAGGAGAGACTTAAAGAGATGCTCGATATTCCTGTATTCCACGATGACCAGCACGGAACTGCAATCGTTGTACTCGCCGGTATCATCAACTCTCTGCGCCTGACCGGCAAAAAGAAAGAGGACTGCAAGGTTGTTGTAAACGGTGCAGGCTCAGCAGGTGTTGCCATCACTAAACTTCTTCTGACATACGGCTTTACACATGTGACCATGTGTGACCGTCTAGGCATCATAGGAAAGGACTATCCAAACCTCAACTGGATGCAGCAGAAAATGACAGAGGTTACAAACCTTGAAAACGCAAAGGGTACTCTTGCAGATGCTTTAAAGGGTGCTGACATATTCGTAGGTGTTTCCGCTCCAAATATCGTCACAGCCGAGATGGTTTCTTCTATGAACAAGGACGCTATCCTTTTTGCCATGGCAAATCCTGTTCCTGAGATTATGCCTGATGTAGCAAAGGCTGCCGGTGCCAGAGTTGTCGGAACCGGAAGAAGTGATTTCCCAAACCAGATAAACAACGTGGTTGCATTCCCCGGAATCTTCAAGGGTGCCTTAGAAGGACGTGCTACGCAGATTACTGAGGAAATGAAGCTTGCTGCCGCAGAAGCACTGGCCGATCTTGTTTCAGACGAAGAATTAAATGATGATTTTATTATGCCTGAGGCATTTGACCCTCGTGTTGCCGCTGTTGTCAGCGAAGCTGTAAAGTCACATATTTAATATGAGATACTATTCACTCAACAGATACTGCCTCGATACATTCGGTGAAAAGCTCTACAAGCTCTCTTTAGATGGAGGCATGACCTGTCCAAACCGTGATGGCACACTCTCATCGCTTGGATGCCTGTACTGCAGCGCCGGTGGCTCCGGTGATTTTGCGGCGGACCGCAGCCTTTCCATAAAGGAGCAGCTGTCTGCCGCTAAGGAAAAGGTTGCTTCAAAGAGCAGCTGTGAGCACTTTATCGCATATTTTCAGGCTTTTACCAACACATATGCTCCGGTAGATTATCTGCGGCGCATATTTTATGAGGCTATAGAAGATCCATCTGTCGCTGTGCTGTCCATCGGCACAAGAACAGATTGTTTTTCTACCGAAATATATGATCTGCTCTCAGAATTAAACAAAATAAAGCCCGTCTGGGTTGAGCTGGGCCTTCAGACCATTCACAGGTCTACTCTTGATGCCATGAATACACATACATGTGTTGAGGATTTCATCATTGTAACGGATGAGCTTAGACGCCGTGGCATAAAGGTTATTGCACATCTCATACTCGGGCTTCCTCATGAGACACGCGGCATGATGCTTGAATCAGTTAATTTTGTTGCTAAAAGCGGTATTTTCGGAGTTAAGCTTCAGCTGCTGCATGTGCTAAAGGGCACACCACTGGCTGATATGTATATTAAACAGCCATTTGAGCTTTTTACGCTGGATGATTACTGCGATTTTGTGGTAGACTGTATAGAAAGACTTCCAAAGGATATGGTTATCCACCGCATGACCGGTGATGGACCACGTTCTTTACTTGTTGCACCTCTTTGGAGCACAGATAAAAAACGGGTTCTAAACACAATCAATAAAAAATTTGAAGTGCGAGACACATATCAGGGACGATTAAACTTGTTTTAAAGGAGAAAATCATGGCTGAGCCATTTACCATATATAAGCTGACAATTTTATACATGCTCGACAAAGCGGGTTTTCCGCTGTCAAACACACAGATTTCCAATTTCTTTTTGGAAAAAGAATACACCGACTACTTCCGTGTACAGGAAGTCATCGGTGATTTAGTAAATGCTGATTTAATTAATTTCAAGTCTACTCATTCCAATACACAATACACTCTGACTGCTGCCGGAAAGGAGACTCTCGGTTTCTTTAAAGACAAAATTACCGACGGTATTGAGTCCGATGTAAAGAGCTTCTTTACGGACAACAAGCTCGAGTTCAGGCAGGAAAACTCCATTCTTGCCGACTATTACAGGACAACTGACCGCAAATATGCAGTACGTTGTCAGGTGCGCTCAGAGAGCACCACCATAATCGACCTGACTCTCTCAGTCGGCACAAAGGAGCAGGCCGAGGCCATCTGCAGCAACTGGAAGAATCAGAACGAGGATGTGTACGCATACCTCATGGATATGCTGCTTCGATAGATTATTTTTTAGTTTTTCTTACAGAGTAGCCGAAGCTTCCGAGCTTATCTCCAAAGCCAAAATACTCTCCGTGCGAATACATCACAAGGCCGGTATCATTGATATGAAATTTCCCGGTTCCGTCCATGTATTTATCATCCACTGTCACGCCGACGACGTCTGCTATAAACATTGTATGGCTGCCGAGCTCCTCGCTTTTTCTTACCCTGCACTCAATATTTACCGGGCTTTCTGATATTCCGACTGCTGACACATGCTGCATCGCAAGCGGTGTCAGATGCAGTTCTTTAAATTTGTCCACATCCCTGCCGCTTTTCACTCCGCAGTAGTCGCAGGCTCTAAGCAGCTCCTCGGTGGTCAGATTAACCACAAACTCTCCGGTTTCTTTAATCATGTTATAAGAAAAGCGCTCCGGTCTTACAGATATTGAAAGCATAGGCGGATTAGTGCACACCGTCCCCGCCCATGCCACTGTTATTATATTGTTATTTCCGGCCTTGTCAGTGACACTCACCATCACAGCCGGCACCGGGTTTAACATATTGCCCGGCTTCCAGTTTTGTTTTCCCATATGTTAATTTATCCTTTAATTTTTCTTTAATATCCTTTTATATCCACTAATTTTCCTTTAGACTTTCCATGCTTTCTTTAAGCCTTGCCCTGTTTGCATCCTCAAGCTCCGTGAGCGGAAGACGAAGTCCTCCCACATCATATCCCAAAAGCTTCATAGCAGCCTTTACAGGAATCGGATTTACCTCACAAAACAGTGCCTCTATTAAATCCAGGTATTTAAGCTGGATATCAAGTGCTGATTTAATATTTCCATTCAGGTATTCCATTACCATGTCATGCACTGCAGCCGGCCTTACATTAGACAGCACTGATATCACACCGATTCCACCGAGCGAGAGTATTGGGATGACCTGGTCATCGTTTCCCGAATAAATATCGAGGTCATTTCCTGCCAGCTTCTTTAGCTTTGCAACCTGCGATATATTGCCACTCGCTTCCTTGATTCCTACTATATTTTCAAAATCCCTGCCAAGCCTTGCCGCAGTCTGCGGAAGTATATTGCATCCTGTGCGCGATGGTACGTTGTACATAATGATTGGAAGCCCCACCGCCCCTGCTATCGCTGCATAGTGCGCATAAAGACCATTCTGTGTGGCTTTATTGTAGTAAGGCGTGACAACAAGCAGACCATCTACGCCAAGCTTTTCAACTTTCTGTGAGAAATCTATCACATTTTGTGTGCAGTTGGCACCTGTTCCCGCTATTACAGGAATCTGTCCGGCTGTCTCGTCTACCACACATTTTATTACCGAAAGCTTTTCTTCCTCTGTCATTGTGGCAGGCTCACCTGTCGTGCCACACACTATAATTGCATCAGTGCCACCGTCTATCTGTCTTTTCACCAGTGTCCTAAGCATTTCATAGTTTACACTGTTATCCTCATTGAAAGGAGTAATTAGCGCTACTCCGGCGCCCTTAAACAGAGACATATATACCTCCCAAATACACTATTTTACTGAACTATTTTATACTAAACTATTTAACCTATACTAAAATATTAAAGTCTGATGTCAGGGTTCTCTTTTATTATATCAGCAATTAATTCTCTCTCGTCCATGTGATGCTTTACACCCTTTATCTCCTGATAATCCTCATGTCCTTTTCCTGCAAGCACTATGATATCACCATCCTGGGCATTCTCCATGCAGTATCTGATAGCCTCCTTACGGTCAGGAATTGTCACATACTCTCCATCTGCCTTGTGTACACCCTGCAAAATATCATTGATTATGTCCATAGGCTCCTCATCTCTTGGATTATCGGATGTGACAACGGTAAGGTCTGCAAGTCTCGATGACACCTCCCCCATCTCATAACGGCGTGACTTTGCCCTGTTTCCGCCACAGCCAAACAGACATACAAGTCTGCCCGGCTCATACTCCTTAAGAGTGGTGAGAAGGCTTTCAAGTGCCATGGCATTGTGTGCATAATCAATCATAAGGGTATATCTCTTTGTAACAGGAACAATCTCTATTCTGCCCTTTACACTCACATGATGAAGAGCCTCTCCGATTGCCTTTTTATCCACATTGAAATGATGGCAGATAGCAATGGCTGTTAGTGAATTGTATACTGAGAATTTGCCCGGCACATTGACCTCCACATCAAAATCCAGAAGCCCTGATACATGGTATTTAACGCCGAGTGCTCCATGCTCCTTTTTAAGCTCAACATTTTCTGCTACCAGGTTGTTTGTGGACTTGTAGCCGTAAGTCTCCACCTGGCATGTGTGTCCCTTCATAATACCCTCTAAGTGCTCATCGTCTCCGTTAAAGATACCAAGCCTGCACTGTCTGAATAAAAGGCTCTTGCAATGCATGTAGTCTGCAAAATCCTTGTGCTCATGCTCTCCGATGTGGTCAGGCTCAAGATTTGTAAATACACCAATATCAAAGGTAAAGCCCGATACTCTGTGAAGCATGAGAGCCTGTGATGACACTTCCATAACAACTGCATCAAGGCCTTCGTCCACCATCTCCTTAAACAGCTCCTGAACTCTGTATGACTCAGGTGTGGTATTTGCTGACGGAATTCTCTTGTCACCACATATAGACTCTATTGTACCGATAAGTCCTGTCTTTATGCCGGCTGACTCAAGAATTGACTTTACCATATATGTGGTAGTGGTCTTACCCTTTGTACCTGTAATACCGATAGTCTTTATTTTCTCGGCCGGATAATCAAAATAAGCTGCTGACATACACGCAAGTGCAAGCCTTGTATTATCTACCTTAATATATGTCACTCCTTCGATAGGAGTCACATCTTTTTCGACAACCACTGCCGCTGCACCTTTCTTCACCACATCAGGAATAAAATCATGTGCATCTGACACAGCTCCCGATATGCACACAAATACCGATGCCTTCTCCACCTTGCGCGAGTCATACACGAGTGTGGAAATCTCTATATCTGTGCTTCCTGCTAATACTTTATAATCCATTCTTTCAAGTAATTTTTCAAGCTTCATTTTATTTTCTCCCATATTTTATTATATTTTTGATATATATTTTCTGTTAATTTTGTTTCTTAAAGATTTGTAACTATTCAACCACAGACATTCGCCAAACCGCACAATACTTGCTTTATATGATATCAATTTCTCCTGAGAAAACCTCAGTAGCAGGTCCCGTCATAAACACATGATTGGTCTTTGGTATATACTCGATAGTCAGATCTCCGCCTCTTAGATGCACAAGCACCTTGTTGTCAGTCTTTTTGTTGAGTATACATGCCATGACGGTCGCACAGGTTCCTGTACCGCAGGCCCAGGTCTCAGCGCTGCCCCTCTCCCATACTCTCATTTTCGCCTCATTCCTTGAAAGTATCTCTACAAACTCCGTGTTGGTGCGCTTTGGAAACATCTTATGATTCTCAAAAAGCGGACCGTATTTCTCAAGCTCAAAGTTCGCCACATCATCAACAAATACCACTGCATGAGGGTTTCCCATTGAAACACAGGTCATGTGCCACTCTCTATTGCCTGCTGAAATCGGTTCATCTATCACCCTGTAGTCATCACCATAAGCACTTCCGTCTGCTTTCACAACCGGAATATCCCCCGGCGTCAGAATAGGCTCACCCATATCCACGCGCACCTGTGATACCTTATTTTCCTCAACATATAGTGTAAGATACTTGATGCCTGCTCCTGTCTCAACCGATATTTCAGTCTTGTCAGTAAGTTTGTGGTCATACACGTATTTCGCCACGCAGCGTATGCCGTTTCCACACATCTCGGCTTCCGAACCGTCTGCATTATATATCCTCATTCTAAAATCTGCCTTGTCTGACGGACCTATTGTGATTAGTCCGTCTGAGCCTATTCCAAAATGCCTGTCACTGACATATATTGACACCCTTGCCGGGTCATCCAACTTCTCCTCAAAAAGGTTTACATATACATAATCATTTCCACAGCCGTGCATTTTTGTAAATTTCATAGTGATCACCTCGTTATTGGTTTTATACTTGTAACTATTCAGAACCATCCCACGCACATTCGCAAAACCGCACGATACTCGTGCTTGGTCACTGCTACGCAGCTAATTTTGCTCATATGTGTGGGGGTGGCTCTATTCGAGCCACCTTGAGAACAAGCAAATCTGCTGCTTACATGCGAGCACGATGCATCAGCTTTTCTTGTTCTCAGTGGTTCTGAATAGTTACTTTAATTATATTATACAGCGCACTTTCTTGTTTTTCTATAGCATTTTGTGCGTTTTATGTTGCGTTTTGTGCTGTTATAGATTATGCTTATAGTAACATCTTATTATCAAAGGAGCATATCATGGATTCAACTTATACAAAAGCAGGCTACCTGACGGAGCCTTTTAAAATATTTCATCTAAGAGATGAACACAAGCTAAATATAGATTTCCATTACCATGATTTCCACAAAATTCTGATTCATCTGCACGGCAATGTATCCTACTGCATTGAGGGCCGCAGCTATGAGCTCAAAGAACATGATATCGTGCTTGTCAATGCCGGTGAGGTTCATAAGCCAATATTAAATGACGATTCAATTTATGAAAGAATCATTATATATGTGTCACCGCAGCTTATTGACGATTATGTGAGCAAAGGCTATGATCTGGCATGCTGTTTCAAGCAGGCCTATGCTAACCAGTCACATGTACTAAGACTCGCTGCGACCAAGGGCAGCCGTCTGGCTGATACAATCAGGGGACTAGACTCTACACTTAGAGAAACCAATGAATACGCAAATGAGCTGTACCAGAAGCTCCTGTTTTTAGAGTTTCTGATACAGCTCAATCGTATCACCCTGCATGGCGGTATAGAATATATTAACACATTTTCCTCAAACAAAAAAATTGTAGAGATTTTGGATTTCTTAAATAAGAATTTAACAAACCGTATAAGTATTGATGAACTGGCAGATAAATTCTATATGAGCAGGTATCACCTGATGCACACCTTCAAGGAAGAAACCGGCTGCACCATAGGTTCATATATCACAACAAAGCGTCTGCTGCTCGCCCGCGATATGATTCGCGACGGAAGCAGTGTGTCTGCCGCCTGCGATGCCTGTGGATTCGGAAGCTATTCCTCATTTATCCGTGCATACCGCAAGCAATTCCATTCTACCCCTACAAATACATAAAAGTTTCACGATATATCACAGGAAGCTTTTAATTATTTTTAGTGCTGCATTATCTCTCATTAATCACATTTATAAGCTCAGGTATGAGCTGCTTCTTACGCGATACTACTCCCTTAAGCATAATTCCATCCCTGCTCTGCGGCAGATTGTATGCTGAAGCTGCTATTGATGCTGCCTCTGCACCACTGTAGATGAGATATGTAGACTCATTAAGTATATCCGTGAGCATAACAAAGAGCATATCAAGCTGTTTTTCCACCTGCATCTTGTCAAGCAGAGGCACCACTCTTGCCTGTACCTTATCGAGCTCTGTCCTCGAAAGAGCAGAAATCTGCGATACTCCAAACGTATAATCCCCTGAATGAAAGATTTTAAAATCCTGATTTAATATTTCCTCTTCTGTCTTGTTAGCAAAGTTACTGCCTGCCTCGAACATTTTCTTGGCAAACTCTTCTACATCTATCTGCGCAATCTCCGCTAGGATAAGTGCTGTAGATTTATCAACCTGGGTACATGTAGGCGAACGGAACACTAGTGTGTCAGAGAGTATTGCAGCGCACATAAGCCCCGCCATCTGAGGAGTAACCTCCACACCCTTTTCCATATACATCTGATAGATGATGGTTCCGGTACATCCAAGCGGCTGGTTTCTGAAATACACAGGTCCTATTGTCTCAAGAGAACCAATTCGATGATGATCGATTATCTCAAGAATCTCTGCCTCATCAATGTTGGCCACTGCCTGTGAGGTCTCATTATGATCCACAAGTATCACCTGTTTTTTCCTTGCATTCATTAAATTTCTGCGTGAAAACATACCCACGTAATTTTGGTTTTCGTCAAGTATTGGGAAATCCCTGTGTCGGATTTTTGAAACAGTATCACGCACATCATCCACATAATCATCCAAATCAAAATGAATAAGATTTTCCCTTGTCATAAATGATTTTATCGGCATACTCTGGTTTATCAGACGCGATGTGGTAAACGTGTCATATGGTGTACTTATCACTACCACATCCTTAGCGTTTGCAGCATTTATGACATCCTTCGATATATCGAAGCCACTTGTCACAATGATACAGCTGCAGTTTGCCTCAATACATATAAGCTGTGACTCCTCACGGTCTGATATGATGACCAGATCATCCTCAGCCACATTGCCCTTTATGGTATCAGGTGTACCTGCTCCGACTATAACCTTTCCTTTCACAAAATAGCCATGCTCATTGCCTGCAACTATCTTGCCATCCAGCGTCTCTACAATATTCCTGTACTGGGTCCTCGCCTTTGCCAGGATAGAATTGTCATACACATCCATATATGACTTTGCTATATCACCTGTCACAATAAGCCCTTCAAGCTTGTCCTTCTTATTGACAACCGGAAGAGTGACTACATTGAGTATCTTCATCATCTCCCATGCTTTTTTCATGGATAGATTACTGCTGACACCCTCAGTCCTTCTGATATGTATATCCTTTATCTGTGTGCCAACATCCTTTAAAAGGGCAGGCGTATCGGCCTTAAAATAATCCAGCACAAATGCTGTCTCTGCACTGATGCTGCCTGCTCTCATTGGTATGTATTCCATTGTATCATCTGTATGTGATTTAAGGTTTGCATACGCTATTGCTGCACAGATAGAATCTGTGTCAGGATTTTTATGTCCAACAACTCTTACAATCTTTTTTGCCATTTAGTTTTCCTCTCTGTCTGCCTTATAAAATGTCAAAATATGGTGCAACTCCCTAACCGGGAACTGCACCACCCTATTACAATAATATTTATTAAAAAATCGAACCAAAGAACCCGAGTATATACAATGCGATTACAACAAAGCCAAATGTATTGATAATAGCCAGCACAGTAGAGATGACTGCAAAAGTCTTTGTTGTTCCTACCTGCTTCTCAAGCTCTGACACCGTATCCACCTTGTCTCCCATTACCTTAAAGAGATCCTGAATATTCCTGAAGCACTTAACATTCTCTGTATGCACCTTGTCAGCCAACTCCGCCTTTATCGAAACAAGCTGATCATTAAGCTCTTTAAGCGACTGAAGCATATGGGCATTCGCCTCATTTACCGCTGATGTAACTGCTGCTGTGCCCTCCTCTGTGATACGCCTTGTCTGCTCTAATGTGTCACCCAAATCAAGACTCTGGCCTATATTCTGGCTGATACCTGATATCTCAGTGCCAAGTGACTGTCCGAGATTTCCAATCTGTCCGGATACCGAACTACCAAGATTATCCATATCTGAGCTTACCTGACGGCCTAAGCTGTCCATGCCTGCATTCATAGATTGCTCTATCTCAGCCATCTTTTCATGAACACTTTCTATAAGCACATCTATCTGCTTAGCAACCTGTGCAGTGATTCCATCGGCTTTTTCCTGTCTCTCGTCAAGTATCTGCTGCAGCTCCTCTGCCTTAGCTTCCCTCTCCTCAACTATGGCTGAAAGCTCCTCAGCTTTTGATTCTTTTGTATTAAGCATCTCCTGAAGACGTTTTGCCTTTTCACGAAACTCATCAATTTGTGTTAACAAAAAATCATCTTTATCCATTTGTATATTATTCTCTTTTTTCTGCACTCTTTCACTACGATTCACATCGTCTCTTGCTACACGGGATGCCATTACTGTTCTTGAAGGTACTGCCCGCTCCGCTTGTTCTGTAGATATAAATCTTTTTGCACGTCTATCGAATATGCCTGACATTCGTATCCCTCCGATGGTTCCATTAAATACCATTAACGTAAGTATTGTACCATTACATGTTGTATTTGTAAACAAAAAACCACGAAATATAGGGTAAGCACAGGATAATAAGCAAAAATCCCACAGAGCATATGCCCTGTGGGATAAAATATATACTGTGACTAATGAATTAGTCCTCTCCGTATAATTTAACGAGTTTCTCAAGGTGTGTATAACGTGCCTTAGCTGTCTCCTCAGACTTAGCAAAGAGTTTCTCTGCTCTCTCTGGGAATGGCTTGATAAGACGAGTATAACGTGCCTCGTTGTTAAGGAACTCCTGGTAAGATCCGTCTCCGGCCTTTGATGTAAGAGTGAATGGATTCTTTCCTTCAGCCTTGAGTGCAGGGTTGAATGAGAAGAGATTCCAGTATCCAGCCTTAACAGCCTTCTTCATCTCATCCTGGCAGTGGTTCATACCACCCTTAGCGATACCGTGAAGCTCGCAAGGTGCGTATCCGATGATAAGTGATGGTCCCGGATAAGCCTCAGCCTCTGTAATAGCCTTAACAGCCTGTGCTGGGTTTGCTCCAAGAGCGATCTGTGCAACGTATACATATCCGTAGCTCATAGCGATCTCTGAAAGTGACTTCTTGCTTGTCTCTTTACCAGCTGCTGCGAACTGACATACCTCACCGATGTTAGAAGCCTTAGAAGCCTGTCCACCTGTGTTAGAGTACATCTCAGTATCGAATACCATTACGTTTACGTTCTCACCAGAAGCAAGTACATGGTCTAATCCACCGAAACCGATATCATATGCCCATCCGTCACCACCGAAGATCCATACAGATTTCTTTCCGAGGTAATCCTTCTTAGCAAGTACTTCTTTAGATTTCTCACATCCGGCTGCTGCTGCCTTCTCTAACTCTGCGATAAGAGCTGTTGTTGGCTCAACATTTGCCTTTGTGTCATCCTTTGTCTCAAGGAACTTATCTGCTGCTGCCTTGAACTCAGCTGTAGCCTTGTCTGATGCAGCGATCTCTTTAACAAGCTCGATAGCCTGGTCACGGAGATATCTCTGTCCAACTTCCATACCTAAACCATGCTCAGCATTATCCTCGAAGAGTGAGTTAGACCAAGCTGGTCCCTTCTTAGAGTTGATATTTACTGTGTATGGTGATGTAGCTGCCGGGTTACCCCAAATAGAAGAACATCCTGTTGCGTTAGAGATGTACATCTGCTCACCGAAGAGCTGTGTAATAAGTCTAGCGTAAGATGTCTCAGCACATCCTGCACATGAGCCTGAGAACTCAAGGAGTGGCTGGTTGAACTGTGATCCCTTAGGTGTTGTATCAACCATTCCTGCATCTGTCTTCTTAGAAACGTTAGCTACTAAGTAATCAAATACTGGCTGCTCTGCTGCCTGAGACTCCTGTGGCTGCATTGAGATAGCTGCTGTAGGACAAACTGTGATACACTCACCACATCCCATACAGTCAAGTGGAGATACGCTCATTGTATACTTGTAAGCGCCTGCCTTTGGCTTCATATCAGCAACCTTCATGTTGTCAGGAGCTGCCTTTACCTCGTCATCTGTAAGTAAGAATGGACGAATTGTAGCGTGAGAACATACAAATGCACAGTTGTTACACTGGATACACTTCTCTGGATCCCACTGTGGAACTGTAACGGCTGTTCCTCTCTTCTCGTATGCAGAAGCACCTGTTACATACTGTCCGTCTGCCTTGTCAGCGAATGCTGAAACTGGAAGGCTGTCTCCATCCATCTTAGCGATTGGATCAAGAAGCTCGTTAACAAGCTTAACAACCTCTGGACGTCCTGTGCGCTCTGCCTTAGGAGCATCTGCCTCTGGATTCTTCCAAGACTCTGGAACCTCTACCTTATGTACAGCGTCAACACCGGCATCGATAGCCTTGTAGTTCATCTCTACGACTGCGTCACCCTTCTTTGAGTATGACTTCTTAGCAGCAGCTTTCATGTACTCAACAGCCTTGTCGATAGGCATTACATCTGCAAGCTTGAAGAATGCAGACTGAAGAATTGTGTTAGTTCTCTTACCCATTCCAATCTCGATAGCCTTGTCGATAGCGTTGATTGTGTAAAGCTGAATGTTGTTGTCAGCGATATATTTCTTAGCGTCAGCGTTGAGGTGATGAGCAAGCTCTTCATCTGACCACTGGCAGTTGATCATGAATACTCCGCCCGGCTTAACATCCTGAACCATCTTCATGCCCTGGATAACATATGCAGGGTTGTGGCATGCTACGAAGTCTGCCTGGTTGATGTAGTATGGGCTTCTGATTGGGTTGTCACCAAATCTCAAGTGAGAAATTGTAACACCACCAGTCTTCTTTGAGTCATACTGGAAGTATGCCTGGATGTATTTGTCTGTGTGGTCACCGATGATCTTTGTAGAGTTCTTGTTAGCACCTACAGTACCATCTCCGCCGAGACCCCAGAATTTGCACTCTTTTGTACCAGGTGCAGATGTGATAGGAGCTGGCTTAACCTCTGGAAGTGAAAGATTTGTAACATCATCCACGATTCCAATTGTAAATCTGTGCTTAGGAGCATCCTTCTCAAGCTCTGTATATACAGCAAATACTGAAGAAGGTGGTGTATCCTTAGATCCTAATCCGTAACGTCCGCCTACTAATACAACATCGTTCATTCCTGCTTCACGAAGTGTTGTAGCAACGTCTAAGTATAATGGCTCACCAAGTGATCCTGGCTCTTTTGTACGGTCTAATACAGCGATCTTCTTTGCAGTCTTTGGAATAACATTAAGAAGAGCCTCTGAAGACCATGGACGGTAAAGACGTACCTTAATAAGTCCGACTTTCTCTCCCTTTGCTGTTAAGTAATCGATTACTTCCTCAGCTACATCATTGATAGAACCCATAGCGATGATTACACGATCAGCGTCAGGTGCTCCGTAGTAGTTGAATAATTTGTAATCTGTACCAAGCTTAGCATTAACCTTGTCCATGTACTTCTCAACAACTGCTGGAAGCTCATCATAGAACTTGTTACATGCCTCTCTATGCTGGAAGAAGATATCTCCGTTCTCGTGTGATCCACGAGCTGCTGGATGCTCTGGGTTAAGAGCGTGTGCTCTGAATTCAGCAACCGCATCCATTGGACACATCTCTTTGAGATCTTCATAATCCCACTTCTCGATCTTCTGGATCTCATGAGAAGTACGGAATCCATCGAAGAAGTTGATGAATGGAACCTTTCCCTCAAGTGCTGCACAGTGTGCAACCGGTGAAAGATCCATAACCTCCTGTGGATTTGTCTCACAAAGCATTGCGAAACCAGTCTGACGACAAGCATATACATCACTGTGATCACCGAAGATATTCAGTGCATGTGAAGATACTGTACGAGCTGATACGTCAAATACGCAAGGAAGATTCTCACCTGCGATTTTGTACATATTAGGGATCATAAGTAAAAGTCCCTGTGAAGCTGTAAATGTTGTAGTAAGTGCACCAGCTGCAAGAGATCCGTGAACTGTACCAGCGGCACCTGCCTCAGACTCCATCTCAACTACCTTTACAGTGCTTCCGAAAATGTTCTTCTGTCCTGCTGCTGACCACTGATCAACTGTATCAGCCATTGGGCTAGAAGGTGTGATAGGATAGATTCCGGCAACCTCTGTGTAGGCATATGCTACATGAGCGGCAGCGGTATTTCCATCCATCGACTGTTTTGCTCTAGACATGATATTTCCTCCTGTAAAATAAATGTTCAATTATAGACATGAATCAGAATGTCTCTACATAATAGTTTAGTTTGTGCGCTGTAAAAAATCAAGTTTTTTTAGCAATACATTGTACAAAAATCCTAAAATATTTATTAACAAGGTAAATTTTATGTACAAAAGGGCACAATGGCTATAAATCGCCTGTAAAACACTTGCAAAATACTGGTTTTACGTTAAAATAGAAACGATGTGTTACAGAAACGAACAGGTTATTAAATAGGAAAGGATTGAATAAAGACAAAATGATTAGTGCAAACAATATTACATTAAGAATTGGTAAAAAAGCTTTATTTGAGGATGTCAACATAAAATTCACAGAGGGAAACTGCTACGGACTTATTGGTGCAAACGGTGCCGGCAAGTCTACATTTTTAAAGATTCTCTCAGGACAGCTTGAGCCTACAAACGGTGATATCGCAATCACTCCGGGACAGAGACTGTCATTCTTACAGCAGGATCACTTCAAGTACGATGAGTTTACAGTACTTGATACGGTTATCATGGGTAATAAGCGTCTCTATGATATCATGAAGGAGAAGGAAGCCATCTATATGAAAGAGGATTTCTCAGACGAGGACGGAATCCGTGCCAGCGAGCTTGAGGCTGAGTTTGCCGATATGGACGGCTGGAATGCTGAGTCGGATGCAGCTACTCTCTTAAACGGTCTCGGTGTACCTACTGAGGATCACTACACTCTGATGGCAGATCTGCCGGGTGCAGTAAAGGTCAAGGTGCTTCTCGCTCAGGCACTGTTTGGAAATCCTGACATACTGCTTCTCGATGAGCCTACCAACCACTTAGACCTCGATGCCATCTCATGGCTTGAGGAATTCCTCATCAATTTCGAGAATACAGTCATCGTTGTATCCCATGACAGATACTTCCTCAACAAGGTCTGCACGAACATCGCCGACATGGATTACGGTAAGATCCAGCTCTACGCAGGAAACTATGATTTCTGGTATGAATCAAGCCAGCTTATTGTCCGTCAGATGAAGGAAGCAAACAAAAAGAAAGAGGAAAAGATCAAGGAGCTGCAGGAATTTATCCAGCGTTTCTCTGCCAATGCCTCTAAATCAAAGCAGGCTACATCAAGAAAGCGTGCCCTCGAAAAAATCCAGCTTGATGAAATACGTCCATCAAGCCGTAAATACCCATACATTGATTTCCGTCCTGAGCGTGAAATTGGAAACGATGTGCTCTTTGTCGAGGGCATCTCAAAAACCATCGACGGCGTAAAGGTACTTGACAATATCTCATTCACTGTTAACCACGATGACAAAATTGCATTTGTCGGAGGAAATGAGCTTGCAAAAACAACTATGTTTAAAATCCTTGCCGGAGAGCTTGAACCTGACGAGGGCTCATATAAATGGGGTGTCACAACCAGCCAGTCATACTTCCCAAAGGACAATACCGCAATCTTTGATACTGATGAGCTCATCGTTGACTGGCTCACACAGTACTCAGAAATCAAGGACGCCACATATGTGCGAGGTTTCCTTGGCCGTATGCTCTTTGCCGGTGAGGATGGAGTAAAGAAAATGCGTGTACTCTCCGGAGGAGAAAAGGTTCGTGTACTGCTATCCCGCATGATGATCATGGGAAGCAATGTACTCATGTTCGATGAGCCTACAGACCACCTCGACATGGAGTCAATCACAGCATTAAACAACGGAATGATAAAATTCCCTGGAGTAATCCTCTTTGCCTGCCGTGACCACCAGGTAGTCCAGACAACCGCCAACCGAATCATAGAATTCCTGCCAAACGGTTCAATGATCGACAAGATCACAACCTACGATGAATATCTTGAGAGTGATGAGATGGCACGTAAGCGTCAGGTCTACTCAATGAGCGAGGACGAAGAAAACGACAACTAAACGCTAATTATAATTAAAAGAAGCATCCCAAGCCGGGATGCTTCTTTTTCTGTTAAGTCACAAAGTAAGATAGGAATTTCCATCCTGTCTGCAACTATAAAAACATATTATAATTATATCCACTGTGATTCCCGCCTTCGCAAGCGACTTTGAATTGATATCTGCCGGTATCACCCAGCCCGGTATTACTAACATATGAGCCGGTATTGTCATCCTTTATATATCCTCTATCTGCCAGTCAACAGGCTCCACTCCATGCTCCTTAAGAAACTCATTTGCTTTACTAAAATGCTTGCATCCAAAAAAACCTCTGTAAGCCGACAGCGGACTTGGATGCGGTGCTGTCAATATCAGATGCTTTGGATTTGTAAGCATAGGAATCTTCGACTGTGCCGGGCGGCCCCAGAGCATATACACTATAGGTCTGTCCTGCTCATTTACAGCCTCTATGATTGCATCCGTGAACTTTTCCCAGCCGTGTCCCTGATGTGAGTTGGCCTGATGAGCCCTGACGGTGAGTACCGTATTCAAAAGTAAAACACCCTGGTCAGCCCATTTCTTCAGGTATCCGTTATTGGGGATATCACACCCCAGATCATCGTTAAGCTCCTTGTAGATATTCTGCAGTGATGGTGGAATATCCTTCTGAGACGGAAGCACAGAAAATGACAATCCATGTGCCTGATTGACATTATGGTACGGATCCTGCCCGAGGATGAGTACCTTTACCTTGTTAAGTGGTGTAAAATGCATGGCATTAAATATATCATCTGCCGGCGGATATACCACATGTGTGGCATATTCATCTCTCACAAAATTGTACAAATCCCTGTAATACGGTTTTTTAAACTCGGCTCCCACAGCCTTTGCCCACTCGCCGTCAAGCATACTCATAATCTCAATCTACCGCCTATCTTCTGACCGACACACCTTTATCTGCCAGATAATTCTTTAAATCCATAATTTCAAGCTCCTTGTAGTGGAAAAGTGAAGCTGCAAGCGCTGCGTCCGCCTTTCCATCTGTCAGAGCCTCGTAAAAATGCTCCTTTGTGCCTGCACCACCTGATGCGATAACCGGAACAGAAACGTTATCGGCAATAAGCCTTGTAAGCTCGATATCGTAGCCATCCTTTGTGCCGTCACAATCCATGCTTGTAAGAAGGATTTCTCCCGCTCCAAGCTCATTTGCCTTAACAGCCCATTCAATGGCATCAAGGCCTGTATCTATGCGGCCTCCGTTCTTGTATACATTCCAGCCGCTTCCGTCAGCACGACGCCTTGCATCGATTGCCACAACCACACACTGGCTGCCAAACTTATCCGCAGCGTCACTGATAAGCCGCGGTGTGTTTATGGCACTTGAATTTATTGAAATCTTGTCCGCACCCTCTCTAAGCAGCGCCTTAAAATCATCGACTGTTCTGATGCCGCCGCCCACAGTGAACGGTATAAACACCTTTTCAGCAACTTTTCTGACCATATCCACAACAGTATTTCTGTTGCCGCTTGAAGCCGTAATATCCAGAAAAACCACCTCATCTGCACCTGCCTTATCATAAGCAGCCGCAATCTCAACCGGGTCACCTGCATCTCTTAAATTGACAAAGTTTATGCCCTTCACAACACGTCCATTATTCACATCCAGACATGGGATTATTCTCTTCGTAAACATATCATGCCTCCCCTATCCCTGCAAAATTTTTAAGTATCGAAAGTCCGACTGTGCTGCTCTTTTCCGGATGGAACTGGCAGGCGAACACATTATTTTTCTCTACAGACGCATGAATGTGTGTACTGTACTCTGTCGTTGCTGTGACAATTGCTTCATCAGTGGCTTTCAGATAGTACGAATGCACAAAATATACATACGGATGCTCTGAAAGACCTTTAAACAGCCTTCCATTGTTCTGTAAATCAAGTGAATTCCAGCCTATGTGAGGTATTTTAAGTCCTTCCTTATCTGGTATGCGAAGTATCTGTCCGTCAAGCACATGAAGACCCTCAACGCCCTGACTCTCATCGCTTCCCTCAAATAATAGCTGAAGACCCAGGCATATGCCAAGAAATGGCTTGTCCATGTCACAAACCTCGTGAATAACCTTGTCCAGCTCGTATTTTTTAAGCGAATCCATTGCATCTCCAAAAGCTCCTACTCCGGGAAGTATTACCTTATCGGCATTTAAAATTTCATGCCTGTCTCTGGTCACAATACTCTCCTCGCCTATAGCTGTAAGAGCCTTTTCCACACTTCGCAGATTGCCTGCTCCATAATCGATGATTGCTATCATATCATTTTGTCTCCTCTTTAATGCCTAATTCATTTAATTTCTGTGTCAGTGCCAGTGTATAGTCATCTCTATCATCTATATTATACAGAGCAATGGCATCAACAACTATCGACATATGCCATTTTTATATTTCTTCCCGTCATTGTAATAAACCCGTTATTATTCTATGACTTTTATCCTAATAATACATATGGTAACACATTTATTGATTGTTTGCAATAAATAACTCAAGTTCAAACCAGAATTCTACACCATCCTTGTGATTTATGACACCATACCCTCTGTGATGCAGTTCCATAATGGCCTTTACTATAGACAGTCCTATGCCGCTTCCGCCATATTCCCTTGTTCTGGCCTTGTCCACCTTATAGAACTTATTCCATATATTTTCTATATCCTTATCAGGTATCGGCTCTCCCGTGTTAAACACGCTGACCCTCACACGGTCGCTGTACATGCTGTATGATACAGTGATAGTACCACCTCTTGTGCAGTGATTTATCGCATTGCTGATATAGTTTGTCACAACCTCTTCAATCTTGTATATATCGCCGCTCACATATACGGAATCGGTGCGGTCAAACTCAATTGCAGCCTCATTTTTCTGTGCCAGAAGCTTAGATGAGTCTATAACCCCTCTGACAAGCGGTGTCAAATCAAACCTCGTCATCTCAAGCACATCACTGCCATCCTCCAGATGATTGAGAGATAAAAGCTTCATAACCATGCGGTTCATCTTGTCAGTCTCGTCCATGATGACATCACAGTAGAAGTTACGGCTCTCATCATCGTCATTTACGACCTCTTTGAGCCCCTCAGCATAGCCCGAGATCAGAGCAAGCGGAGTTTTTAACTCATGTGACACATTTGACAAAAACTCCTTTCTCATCTCATCAATCTCTTCTTTTTTCTTTATATCACGCTGTAATTCATTGTTTGCCACCTTTAGTCTTGTGATGGTCTGCTCAAGTGTCTGCGACAGCTCATTCATATGCTCACCAAGCACATAAAGCTCCTTTGCACTGTTTTCCGTATCAATGTACTTCGCATCAAAATCAAGCTTCGCCATCCTTGTCGACAGCTCAGTCATATTTCTTATCGGCCTAGTCATGTTGCGAGCAACAATATATGCCATAAACACTCCTACAACAATAGCAGCAACTGTGCCTATTGCAAAAAAGCGGTTCGATATGGACACGCTCTCCTTAATGCTCTCAAGCGGTGTTTTCATGTATACAAAGTTACCGTCAATCAGTCTGTTATTTATGATAATATACTCTGTCCCCAGCCTTTTATCCTTCTGCCTTGTCATATTCAGGTTGTTGTAGTCTGCCGAATATGACGACATGCTCGCCTCCAAAAGCAGCTGGAATATTTCCTGATTGTCAGTGGTTCCCTCAATTATGACCTTACCGTATTTGTTGAACACAACCGCATCTATATTGGCGCCAACACATTTCTTTTCAAATGCTACAGCAAACGTATCATCTGAAAGTTTGTCATTTTTTGCAGCCAAGTCCACCATTTTGTATACAGCAAGCATCTCTTTTTCCTTGTTAAATACATAATACTTTTCCAGCAGTGTGTTATTAGCCATCCAGAACACTCCCACTATCAGAAGTACAATGAATGAAATCACAAGCGTAAGCTGTGTGGATAACGTTTTTTTCTTTTTCATGGTGACACCTCTTATCCCGAATCCATTAGTCCTAAGCTTAACACTTACTGTATCTCGAACTTATATCCCACACCCCAGACAGTCTTTATATAGTCGCCTTTAGCGCCCATCTTGCTTCTTAATTTCTTCACATGTGTATCAATAGTCCTCGCATCGCCAAAATAATCATAACTCCACACACTGTCAAGTATGCGCTCCCTGGTAAGCGCAATCCCCTGATTGCTCATAAAGTAATCCAAAAGCTCAAATTCCTTTACCGAAAGTTCAATATTCCTGCCATCAATAGCTACAGTGTGTGCCGTCTTGTCCATGACAATACCACCGGCCTCGCTTATTACTGCCTCCTTGCCCAGTTTATTCGCCCTGCGAAGGAGAGCATTTACCCTGGCCACCAGTATCTTGGGAGAAAATGGCTTTGAAATGTACTCATCAGCACCAATGTCAAAGCCGTTTAATTCATCACGCTCATCGCCCTTAGCTGTAAGCATAATAATCGGCACCTTTGAAGTCTGTCTGATTTCACGGCATACCTCAAAACCATTTATCCTTGGCATCATTATATCGAGCACCAGCAGTGCTATGTCCTTCTGCTGATAAAATATATCAAGTGCCTCCTCGCCGTCTCCGGCCTCAAGTACCTCATACCCTTCCCTTGCAAGGAAATCATGCACGAGCTTTCTCATCCTGCTCTCGTCATCTACCACCAGTATCTTTATTTTGTCCACTCTGTTGCATCCTGCCTTTCATCCAGTGCTTTTTCCCTCTTTCTAATCATCGCGCTCTGCAATCTCACCCGAACGATATGCCGCAATAAGATGCTTTAGATCAGCTATCTTTTCCTTCATTTTTATTCCGGCATCCGTATCTCCGACAAGTATTCTCTTATCAAGTACCTCTACAGCCTCACGCCTTGATACGATATCCCTCTCATCCCTTACTGCCGTCTCCGGTGATTCAAACGGCTCATGTGCTGTCAATGTCAGCCCATATGAATTGTAAATCAATGTATATCCCGCGATGCCTGTCCGCCTGCGGTACGCCTTTGAAAAGCCACCATCTATGACTATCACTCTGCCGTCGCACTTCACAGGGCTTTCACCTCTTAATCTGTGCACAGGAACATGTCCGTTTATAATATGATCTCTTTTATCATGCAAACCAAACTCCTCGAGTATACGCTGCGCACACTCAGGCTTGTTTATATAGTCATAATAAAAGTTTTTCTTTTCTATTTTCATGTCATCGTCATCTATAAAATATCTCTCAAACGTAGCCATCTTATTTCTGCCATAAAGCGGAGAATATGGTGCTGTCCATATGTACCACATGATATCGCTGCCCTTTTGTCTTTCCAGCTTATCATCCGAGAAAAAAGCCTTTCTGACGTAAGTCTCCAGTATATCAAACAAAGCCTTGCCACTATACTCTTTACCGTAGATATTTACCTTTGCGAAGCTTCCGTCCTCCTCCATCGGGATGCATCCGTGGAAAAGCAGATTGCCATTATATACCTTGTACATGCTGCCTTTTTTAAGCAACAGCCCAACGTGGTTTTTAAGCTTCTCGCAATGAATAAACGAGCTCCTGAGCCTCTGTATGACTTCCTCTTCCCCCTCTGTCAGCCTGTAAGGATCAGCCGGGTCAATTGTCGGAAAGCTTGTATCAAGAAGCTTATAAGTTCTGCCCTCAAGCTCTATAGTGCCATGTTCATAATCAATATGTTCCAAGAGCAATCGCTCCTTCATGCCATACTCAGGCCACTTCTTAATGAGCTGTCCCTCCAGCTTGAAACGTATGATGGCAATGGCCTTGTGCATCTTCTTTATCAGATCACTCTCCATATTATCTGCGCCACTTGGAGCCACCTTAAACACAAATCTGGTGCATGGGTCATCCTTGTAAGCCTTCAGTGCAAACGTAGCAAGCGGAAGCATATTTATGCCATAGCCCTCCTCGACCACGTCCAGATTACCATATCTGATACTGTTTCTGACAACAGTTGCAATACATGCAGGATTTCCTGCGGCTGCCCCCATCCAGATAATATCGTGATTGCCCCACTGTATATCCAGCGAGTGATATCTGCACAGCCTGTCCATTATCAGATGTGGCCCCGCTCCCCTGTCATATATATCACCAAGCACATGCAGATGGTCAACAGCAAGTCTCTGAATAAGCTCGGAAAGCACCACTATAAACTCCTCCGCAGTGCCCAGCTCCACTGTTGTATTGATGATTGACTCGTAGTAAGCCTCCTTGTTTAACACCTCCGGCTTTTCTGTGATGAGCTCCTCTATAACATATGCATACTCCTCCGGCAAAGCTTTTCTCACCTTGGAGCGCGTATACTTTGATGAAACGGTCTTGCACACCTCTATCAGCTTATAAAGAGTCGTCTTATACCACGAATCCATATCCGGTTCGTCCTGCTTAACAAGCTCCATCTTTTCCCTTGGATAGTAGATGAGTGTGGCAAGCGCAGCCTTGTCAGCCTTGTTCATCGCCAGACCAAATACATCATCTATCTTCTTTCTTACAGCCCCAGAACCATTTTTCAGCACATGGGAAAAGGCTTCATACTCGCCATGCACATCAGATACAAAGTGCTCTGTGCCCTTTGGCAGGTTTAAAATAGCCTGCAGATTGATAATCTCAGATGATGCCTTGCCTATTGTCGGATACATCTCCGACAGCTGTTCCAAATAATGTAAGTGTTCTTTATCAATTGCTATATCATTCATTTATATCTAGACCTCGTAATACTGATTCATCACCTAATAAAACATTGTACCAATTAGCGGTGCTCTAATCAATGCCTCAGACACATTTATTTCAAAAAATTTTTTTGATATTTATTATAAATAAAGCTGCATTTGTTTAAATAAAAAAAGTGTAAGCTGCATTCAGCTTACACTAATTAAGTTTCAGGACACCTCCCTTTTTATATAACAAACATTTTAATTTGACAGTAATTGACGTTTCTTATATATTTATTTATGTTTCAACAATAACCATTATAGTGTATTGCGCATGTCAATACTTGACCAAATTTGGAGTTTATTTTTTTAAAAAGAAGGGAGATTAGCTCATAAATGAACCGACTTGAAATAGCAAACAACATATCGACAAATATTGAGCGCGAACGCACAAAGCTTGGTATGTCCCAGGCACAGTTTGCAAAAGCACTTGATATGTCACTCTCCACCTACAAGCGAATAGCAAACGGAGAATCCTCTCGTATAGACATCTACACCGCTTACCTGATATACAAGCTGACAGGACGATTTTCCTGCGAACTAACAGGCTTCAATGATGATGTAATAAACCTTGTAAAGCGCATCAAAAAGCTTTCCAAAAACCAACGCATACTTATAGACTCGATTATAGACACTGAGCTTGCGCTATCTGCCTACAAGGATGAAAGCAGTCATACGGAGGATCTGATTTCCGTCCTCATCCCGACAGGCAATATGACCGACGGCATGATTTTGGACTCCTACAATATCGAAAAGCTTGATGTTTCAAATTACAGAAAAGCCTTCGGTGATGCCCTTCACATCGGAATCCGCATCACAAGCAATCATCTACATCCTGTATATAATAAAGGCGATATACTTCTAATCAGTCGAAACCCAATCCGTGACGGCGATACCGGTATCTTTATCAACGCACAGAACAAGCGTGCATACATCAGAAAACTCCACCAGAAAAACCCATGTGAGCTCACACCAATCAACAATTACGGTGAGACCTTTTATGTCGACAGCGATAATGTTGATGATATGAGCAAATGGATAAAATTCGGACACGTGCTCTGCAAGGTGCGCTAGCAGATTACTCTGTTATTTTAATATCATCAAAGCAGTCAAAGGTTGCAAAGTAGTCTGCCGGAGTTTCTGCTCTTCTGATGAGTTTTGCCTCTCCATTGCTTTCGAGCAGTATCTCTGCTGAGCGAAGTCGTCCGTTGTAATTGTAGCCCATTGAGAAGCCGTGTGCTCCTGTATCATGGATTACCAGATAGTCTCCCATATCGATCTTCGGAAGCTGTCTGTCAATTGCAAACTTGTCACAGTTCTCACAGAGTGAGCCTACCACATCATATGTATGGTCACAAGGTGCATCCTCCTTGCCGAGCACTGTGATATGATGGTATGAGCCGTAAATAGCCGGTCTCATAAGGTTTGCCGCACACGCATCTACTCCTATATACTCCTTGTAGATATGCTTCTCATGGATAGCCTTTGTCACAAGACAGCCATACGGAGCCATCATAAAACGTCCCATCTCTGTGTAAATAGCCACATCGCCCATTCCTGCCGGTACCAAAACCTCATCGTACACCTTATGTACACCGGCGCCGATAACCGATATATCGTTTGGTGTCTGATCCGGCTTATAAGCCACGCCAACTCCACCTGAAAGATTTACAAATCTAATATCGCAGCCGGTCTCATTTTTAAGCTCAACAACCAGCTCAAAAAGCTCCTTTGCAAGCTGTGGATAATACTCGTTGGTTACTGTATTGCTTGCCAGGAATGCATGCACGCCAAAGTATTTAGCGCCTTTTGACTTAAGAATTTTGAATGCCTCAAAAAGCTGTTCCTTTGTCATGCCATACTTGGAGTCTCCCGGATTGTCCATGATACCGTTTGACAGTGTGAACACTCCGCCCGGATTATATCTGCAGCTTATTGTCTCCGGAATATGTCCGATTGTTTCCTCCAAAAAATCAATATGTGTGAAATCATCGAGATTGATGATAGCACCAAGCTTGTCTGCATATGCAAATTCCTCTGCCGGTGTATCATTTGATGAAAACATGATATGCTCTCCATCGAAGCCGCATGACTTTGCAAGCATAAGCTCTGTGTATGATGAGCAATCACAGCCCATGTCATAATCCTTTAAAATCTTGAGCAGGTATGGGTTTGGGGTAGCTTTTACAGCAAAATACTCTCTAAAGCCCGGATTCCATGCAAATGCATCCTTTACAGCTTGTGCATTGGCACGGATGCCTGCCTCGTCATATAAATGAAATGGTGTAGGGAATTTTTTAACAATTTCCTCTACCTGTTGTTTTGTCACAAATGGTGTCTTTTTCATGTTTATCTCCTAACTTTTACATAGTAAAGTGTACTAAAACATATGCTACAACAAAATGGGTATATTTTCAAGAATTTTTATGGTATAATTTCTCATTAGGTAAATGTCTTTACTTTTTTAAGTATAAAAGTTATGGTATACTATAATTCATAATAAATTGTATTCTGACTCACATAAAATTATATTTTAATTCAAAGTGGGTTGACAAATGCTGATATATATAGTAAACTTAACAAGTTGATAATTGCTGATGTGGCTCAGAGGTAGAGCACTTCCTTGGTAAGGAAGGGGTCACGGGTTCAATTCCCGTCATCAGCTTATAAAAAAATCCCCGAAGCTCAAGATTTTCCAGTAAAATCAAAGGCTTCGGGGTTTTTTTGTACTTCATTTTTTCAAATCAGATCTATGTTTTGAAAGGTAGTTTTCCCAAAAATCTTCCAAGAATTTCCCAATTTAGTTATTTTATATATTGAATGCCACAGACATAAAGCCTGTGGCATTCAATGTATATGAGGAAAAGCATATGCGACGTCAATTCTGTGCACATGAATAATTTTTAGTCGGAACTGAGTGTACCCCAACACATAGTTGAAATACAACAGCTCCTTTTGATGATATTATAGTAACTCTTAATTGTGTCCTAAATATAGCCATGTGATAAATATTTTCTTAAATTCGGTAAATATTTACAAACAAACTCTTAATCCTGCAGAAATATTCTATATTTCAACAATATATTTCTCGTACGCATTGATAACAGTAGTTTCTCCCACCTTGTCAAGCCTGACAAACTGCCTGCCGTAACTCATATGAACATGTCCATGCACAAAATACCTTGGCTTATACTGCTCAATAAGCCTGTTAAACACATCAAAGCCTGTATGACATACATCCTCACCATCATGCAGTCCCTTTGCCGGCGAATGTGTGACAAGCACATCAAAGCCGTTTTTACGTTTAAGCTTCCACCACAGCTTCTTAACACGCTTTGTCATCTCCTTCTGAGTATACTGATTTTTTCCCGGTTTATAGCGGTTTGAGCCTCCCAGGCCAAGAAACCGTACACCTTCATATTCGTAAATTTCATCCTCAATGCATATGCAGCCTTCCGGCGGCTTTACATTGTATTTGTCATCGTGATTGCCATGCACATACAAAAGAGGGACTCCAACCATCGTTGTCAAAAAGGACAGATAGCTCGGGTTTAAGTCTCCACATGATACAATAACATCAATTCCTTTAAAATCCTCTTTCTTAAAGTATTCCCAGTACATTTTCGACTCTTCATCAGCTAAGAATAGTATCTTCATTACAGTTTATTTCCCTCTACACCCTTTAGTTCAACCACCATCTTTGCATTGTCAATAAACTCACTCATAGGTGGGATATTACCCACAATATTATCTACAAGCCAGTCCATCTTCATAATATCAGACGGTTTCATCTCGTGTTCACCCTTGTTTTTAAGCTCGCCCTTCTGATCATATATCTTTCCAAAGAACGGCACAATCTCACCCTTCGTGATATCGCTCTTTAAATGATCCGCAAGCCTTTTCACTCCATATGGTACATGCTTTGAACAAATCAGGTCAATAACACCGGCAGACATGCCCCACCAGTAATTAAGTGCCTTAACCTGCTCCTGTCCTTCAGCCTTGTAGGAGCCTGCCAGTACGCTCTGCAAAAGCTTCTCATAAAACACTCCCCAGTTCCATATAGGCATGGCAAGGTTTAATGCCTGTCCATCCTGCAGCTTGTACAGACCAAAATATCTGGACGCGTCATTCGGAGTGATAATATCCTGATCCGACACATAATGCAAGTCATTTTCTTCAAGGAATTTATTCCTGTCATAATCCTTTGTCTTTGACCATGCCAGATATACCTTTGCCCTTGGATTCACACTTGCAACTCCCAGAGCAAACGCGTTGATATTGGCAATCATGCCATATATCGGGTAGTCTGCAATATATGCAACCCTTTCATTGTCTGTGACAGCTCCTGCTATCATTCCTGCGAGAAACTTTGCCTCATACATACGTCCATAGTATGTTCTGATATAAGGATGAGGCGCATTCAGCGAACAGTTGAGTATATAAACCTCCGGATGCTCAACAGCCACCTTTAAGCTGTTTGGCATCATCTGCGGTCCCACACAAAAAACTATATCGGCACCGGACTTTATGATATCTTCAAGCACCTGCTCCACATTGTTCTCATCTACACCTGCCACATATTCTGTCTCCAGCTTGTCTGGAAAGGTTTCATCAAGATACATACGCCCAAGTTCATGCGAATACAGCCATGCAGATGTCTTTGGCTTTCTCGGATACAAAAATACTACCTTGAGCTTCTTTTGAGTCTGAGGAATAAGATAGTTTAACAGACTCTTTTTTGTCTGTACCTTTTTCGGATCCAGCACCAGATTTATCTTGTGCTTTTCCCCTTCTGCTGCAAACTCCTTCCATGTATTGATGATGTTTTTGTTGTAATCATTCTCAGACATCTCAAGCATGGCATCCATGCCAAAGACCTCCATAAATACTGTAATAGCATCCCCTAGCTTGATGTCCAGCCTGTCACCACCGCGGAAATTATAGACCTTTGAAAAATCAAACATTACCTTGGCAAATTTTTCCTTGGTCTCATCATCCCATCTGCCCTCTTTTCCGACAAGCGAAAGAAGCTTATCCGCATTGCCCAGCTTCGTAAACTCCACCGAGCAAAGCCCCGTGATTTCATTGAACTTCATATACTCATAATAAAGCCTCACATCATAATCATCCGACAGCTTTGGAATCTTTCTGGTCACAATTGCAGGAATCGAAACGGCGTTGAAGTACTTGAGTACACTGACCCTCTTATTGCCCTCAAGCACATAATACCTATTCATGTACTCAAATGCCTTGATTGGATCTCTGATTCCCTCATTCATCTGTGCATCTGACAGATTAGACCACTTCACTGCAAATTCGGTTTCCTCGTCCAATATCGGCATAAAGTTTGCCGCAAATGAATATGTCCTGCCCATGGTGCTTGTTCCTACAACGAAATCCAAAGGCACCTGGACCAGCCCCATATTCTGCTCTGTCTTAATATCTGCCTCTGATAAGATTTCATCAAGTACTGGCAGATAAGGAAACTGTCCTTTAGCTATCCTTGCCCTGTATTCTTTTTTCCCAAGTTTTAATGCTTCTGAATATTCTGTTTCACCCATATTGTAATCTCCTTTTGAAACTATTTTAACATAAATCCAAAAAAATTAAACATTTCCTTTGATATTTTTAAAAACCCTGATATACCGGATGAGTTGTGTAACGGAACAGATATTGTCAAGGTGACATTCAGGCTGACTGTTGGAGATTTAATAGACAGTGAGGCAGTTGCAAAGTACAATGAGCTCAAGCTAGATAATATTTACATACAAAACAAGGTCTGTCAGTATAGCTGACAGACCTTGTTTTTATTATATTTTTGTAACCGTTCAGTACCTTCACAGTTGCGCAAGACTCTCAATAGCCTTGTCATCAAGAATAACTTTTGCATGCTCCATAAGAAAAGCCCTTTTGTCAGCCCCTGCTATGATATCATCTGCATACTCATCTGCTATGACAGACATCTTTTCAAGCTCATGCTCATCATAGCCCGATAAATCCATGCTCATAAAGTACTCTCCCTCAAACTTAAAAAGCTGTGAGAATGGCATTGGCAGTCCTTTAATCATCTTTGCAAATCTGACAGCCACATCAAATTTTTCAAAAATGAACATTACAACAGACACCATATCCTGCTTTTTTGCAGTTGTCCTGCCTTTTTTATTTTTCTCATTCTCTGCAGCCTCGGCCGGCAGCGAATTAAGCAGTCCATTAACGATATCTTTAAGATGCTCCATCATGCCCTCAGTAGCAGGATGTTCAGAAAATGTCAGAGAAAGTGTGTGATCCGCCAAAAAATCTGCTCTCACAGTCTTGATTCCCGAATTAAAATCAGTTCCAAACTCTTCTGAAGCCATGTCAAATATCTGGTTCATGAATTCCTGGGTGCGCTCGCCATTGCTCATAATTTCATCCATTGTATATCCCAGATCATATATTTCTTCTTCTGAAATAACACATTTTATAGTGTGTTCACCTATTCTTGAAAACTCCATAACAAGCTTCACCTACTTTCTTTTTAGCTTTTGTCTGATACGGGATAGTGCATTGTCAATTGATTTGTCTGATTTTCCAAGCATACGCGCTATCGATGTATAATTATTTCCTTCCAGATACAATTGTAGCACTTTTTTCTCCATATTACTCAGTTTATTCCACAATTGTTCCTTAAATTCCTTAAATTTTTCCTTCTCTATGAGAAGCTGCTCAGGACTTGCAATATCATCTTGCAGTATTTCTTCAAACTCCGTACCATCACTGTCACTCTGCGAAAAGGATATATATGTGTTAAGTGGCATATGTTTCTTTCGGTTTGAAGCCTCAAGCGCCGAGCTAAGCTGCCTTGTGATGCATAGCTGTGCAAAGCTGTAGAAAGATGCTTCCTTGTCGCTCTTATAGTCTCTGACCGCTTTAAACAGGCCTATCATGCCCTCCTGAATAAGGTCATCATTCTCACCGCCTATCAGGTAGAGTGCATTCGTCTTTTTACGCACAAGCGGCTTATACTTTTCCAATATATAGTCCATGATTTCATTGTTGTCACCATGGTCATTTTTGTCATTATGAATCCTCATAATAAGCTCTTCATCCGTATATGCGCTGTAATCTTCCACTATATGCTTCCTATTCTATAAATATACAATTCATAATATACACCACTCATCCGCGACATGTAATCTACTTTCCACTCTTAAGTCTCTGTCTGACTATCTCATATGCAAGCACGCCTGTCGCAACCGATGCGTTCAGTGAGTCAATATCGCCCACCATAGGAATAGAAGCTGTCATATCACAATTTTCCTTTACAAGCTTGCTGACTCCGTCACCCTCATTGCCTATTACAAGACCTATAGGACCTGTGAGGTTTAAGTCATACATGGTAGTGCCACCCATATCAGCACATACAAACCACATGCCCTTTTCCTTAAGCTCCTTTATGGTATTTGAGATATTGGTAACCTTGGCAACAGGTGTATAGTTTATCGCACCTGCAGACGTCTTTGCCACTGTAGGGGTAAGTCCCACTGCACGCCTTTTTGGTATGATGATGCCATGTGCACCCGCCTGATTTGCGGTACGGATTATTGCGCCAAGATTGTGTGGATCCTCTATACCGTCAAGTATGATGATAAAAGGCGGCTCGCCCTTTCTTTCGGCATTTTCCAGTATGTCCGAAACCTCGGCATACTCATATGCTGCTGAAACTGCAATGACACCCTGATGCTTGCCTGTCTCAGACATCTGATCAAGTCTTTCCTTTGCAACATAGTTTATGATTGCATCATGCTTTCTGGCCTCTCTTGTGATTGACTTTATTGGTCCGTCCTGACAGCCGTCAAGCACAAAAAGCTTGTCTATTGTCTTTCCCGAACGGAAAGCCTCCAGCACAGCATTTCTGCCCTCTATATAATTCTCATGAAATTTTTCTTTATTGTTGTTATCCATATTTTCCTCTTATTTTGTGCTATATTTCAATTCCTAAAAGCTCCACTCCAAGCTTGGTGAGTGAAACAACCCTCTCAAAATCATCCTTCAGATAAAGATAGCCCATGACCGCCTCAAGCCCTGTAGCTTTCCTGTAATCAGCCATTGTAGCGTTTTTTGCCATGGAAGGTGACTTGGCATTGCGCCCCCTGTGATACACATCACTCTCCTCCTCTGTCAGATGAGGTAAAAGTGCCTCTATCATGAGAGCCTGCGTATGTGCCTTTACTATATTACTTGTGTGCTTATGAAGCAGATTTGCCTTTGTATTGCCTTTTCCCACCACAACTGAGCGGATGACAATATCAAATATGCCATCACCGATATATGCAAGTGTAAGCGGCGAGTATGTCCTTATATCAACATGCTTTATTCCAAACTGTTCCTTAATATATGAGTCTATCTTCATACTATACAAGCTCCCATTTTACTCCCTCTCTGGTATCCTTTATGGCAACCCCCTTTGCCAGAAGCTCATCTCTTATGGCATCGGCTGTCGCAAAATCCTTTGCCTTTTTAGCGGCTGCACGCTCTGCAATTTTATCATTGATAAATGTCTCAAGCTCACTGTCTACAGATGACGATGCCTCAAGTAAGGCCTTTCCTGATTCCCTAAGTCCCAGATCAAGTACCTGCTCAAAGTCATCGATAAGTGCAAGCTTTGTCCTGTCTGAGATATCAGCCTTAAGCACATCATACACTATGGTTATAGCCATTGATGTATTCAGATCATTTGAAACTGCATCAGTAAATTTCTTCTTAAAGTCAGCAAAAGCTGCCTCATCAATATCACCCTCATCCTTAAGCTCTGCCACACGCTTTGCAATCTTATTGTATGCCGCAACTGCATTGTCGAGCGCATCAAACGAAAACTCAAGAGGCTTTCTGTAGTGTGACTGTAAGCAGAAGAATCTGTAGGCAAGCGGATTGTAGCCCTTCTCCTGAAGCACCGAAACTGTGAGTATTGCACCCTTCGACTTGCTCATCTTTCCGGCTCTGTCATTTAAGTGATTGACATGGAACCAGTACTTGCACCAGTCGTGTCCAAGATAGCTCTCTGACTGTGCAATCTCATTGGTGTGATGTGGGAAAATATTGTCCACACCGCCACAGTGGATATCCACGTACTCTCCGAGATGCTTCATGCTGATGCATGAGCACTCTATATGCCAGCCCGGATATCCGACTCCCCATGGGCTGTCCCATTTAAGAGCCTGGTCCTCAAACTTAGACTGTGTAAACCAGAGTACGAAATCATTTTTATTCTTCTTGTTTACATCCTCCTCGACATCATCTCGCACTCCAACCTGAAGCTGTTCCTTCTCTACTGCTGAAGAGAACACAAAATAATCATCAAGCTTTGATGTATCGAAATATACATTGCCTCCTGCAAAATAGGCATAGCCCTTCTCGATAAGCACCTCCACCATATGGATAAACTCCGGAATACAGTTGGTTGCAGGCTCCACGACATCAGGCATCCTGTTGTGTACAGCCGTGAAATCCTTGAAAAAGGCGTCCGTGTACTCCTTTGCCACCTCCATGACGCTCTTATGCTCACGCTTTGCGCCCTTTAGCATCTTGTCCTCTCCGGTATCTCCGTCGCTTGAGAGATGTCCCACATCAGTGATATTCATGACACGCTTTACATCATAGCCCACATAGCGAAGTGCCTTCTCAAGCACATCCTCCATGATGTATGAGCGGATATTTCCGATATGTGCAAAATGGTAAACTGTAGGTCCACATGTATACATGCCGATTTTGCCGTCAACACGCGGAACAACAGTATCAATCTGTCTTGTGAGTGTATTATAAAACTTGAAATTATTCTCCATTATTTATATCTCCTTTTGGATGATTTATAACTATCTTATTATTTTAGCATGTTTTCCATATATATTCAAATCAATCGGCCTGACAGCCGTTGCAGCCGCTGCATCCGCCTCCGACCTGCATACTTGCCTCATAGAGACCTGTAAGTGAGCAGATTGCCTGTGATGCAATTCCCTCCTCGCGGCCTGTAAAACCAAGCCACTCCTCGGTCGTTGCCTTTATATTTACCTGCTCCTTTGCGATTTGCAGCGTATCAGCCACATTCTGCTCCATCTGCTCAATATACGGACGAAGCTTTGGCTTTTGTGCAATTACTGTCGCATCTATGTTTTCTATCACATAGCCTTTTTTTGCAATGAGGTCTCTCACATGCTCCAAAAGCTTAAGACTCGAAATACCCTCATATGCCGGGTCTGTATCCGGGAAATGCTTTCCGATATCGCCAAGTGCCGCTGCACCCAAGAGTGCATCCATTATCGCATGCAACAGTACATCTGCATCCGAATGGCCTAAAAGCCCGAGTGTATGTGGAACCTTCACTCCTCCCAAAATCAAATCTCTGCCCTCAACAAGCTTGTGCACATCATAGCCCATTCCTACTCTCATATATCGTCTCTCTTTCTATCAGATACAACACCTCATGTTATTGTCAACTGTCATTGCTCTGTATTTTAGTTTTTAACTATAGTATACCTTATTTCTTCTGTTGCGCCAAGATATTATTTTCAGTAACTTTTTTCAAATAAAAGACCGCCCCGGACAAACCGGAGCGGTCTTTATTAAAATGAGAATAGTCCATTAAATGTCTTATGCAAGTGCTGCAGTGATGATAGCCATTGAGTAAACCTCTCCTGCATTACATCCACGAGAAAGGTCATTGATTGGAGCATTGAGTCCAAGAAGGATTGGGCCGTATGCTTCGAAATTACCAAGTCTCTGTGCAATCTTGTATCCGATATTTCCTGCGTTGATGTCAGGGAAGATAAATGTATTTGCATGACCCGCAACCTCAGACTGTGGGCACTTTGTGCGGGCTACACGTGGTGCAACTGCTGCGTCAAACTGAATTTCTCCCTCGATTGGAAGATTTGGATATTTTTCTCTTGCCTTGTGAGCTGCGTTTCTCATCTTGTCAACGTCCTCGCCCTTTCCTGAGCCAAGTGTTGAGTAGCTTAAGAATGCAACCTTTGGATCGATACCGAAGATCTTAGCACACTCTGCTGATTCTCCTGCGATCTCAACAAGCTCATCCTCTGTAGGATGGATGTTTATAGCACAGTCGCTCATTGCAAGCACCTCATTCTCACCTGTTGCAGATGGACGAACAAGGATAAAGCATGAAGATACGATTGTGTTGCCAGGCTTTGTCTTGATAAGCTGTAATGCCGGACGAACTGTATCTGCTGTTGAGTATGTAGCTCCTCCGAGAAGCGAGTCTGCGATACCCATCTTTACGAGCATTGTTCCAAAGTAGTTAGCTGATGAAAGAATTCCCTTAGCCTGCTCCGGTGTAACACCCTTGCTCTTACGAAGCTCGCAGAATAATTCAACCATCTCATCCATACGGTCAAAGTTCATAGGATCTATAATCTCTGCTCCACGGATATTGAAACCGCTCTTCTCAGCGCTTGCACTAATCTTCTCAGGATCTCCGACAAGGATAGGATGTAAGAAGTTGCTTGCAAGTAAACGCGAAGCTGCCTCAAGGATACGTGGATCCTCTCCCTCTGTGAATACGATTTTCTTTGGGTCTTTCTTTAATATTTCGATTAACTGACCAAATCCAAACATGATAATTTCTCCTTTATGTATATTATTTATTATTTAAAACTATATCTGGTTTCACACCACTGACTATAATATACTTATTTTTCACGAATATCAATAATTGTTAAAAGGTTGTCAAGATGTTCGCGAAAAAATCCAATCCATGATATTTCATGGCACAATAAAAGGAACCGGATTAATATTTTCCGATTCCTTTTATAATGATCACTATTTATTCGTTTAAGGAGTATTTATCATGCAAAACTGTTTACTCTGCAAGTGCCTTAAATGCCTCATCAAGATCCTCAATGATATCATCCACATTCTCAGTTCCGATTGAAAGACGGATTGTGTTTGGCTTGATGCCCTGATCTAAGAGCTCTGCTTCATTGCACTCTGAGTGTGTGGTAGAAGCCGGATGTATAGCAAGTGACTTAACATCAGCTACGTTTGCAAGCAGTGAGAAAAGCTCAAGGTTGTCAATAAATTTCTGCGCTTCCTTTGCTCCACCCTTAATCTCGAATGTAAATATAGAGCCTCCTCCGTTAGGGAAGTATTTCTTGTAAAGTTCCTGCTGCTCTTTATCCTCTGAAATAGATGGATGATTAACCTTCTCTACGAGTGGCTGATCCTTTAAGTACTGAACTACCTTGAGTGCATTCTCAACATGACGCTCCACACGAAGCGAAAGTGTCTCAAGTCCCTGAAGGAAGATAAATGAATGAACAGGCGAAATTGTTGCTCCTGTATCACGAAGTAAAATTGCCCTGATATATGTCGCAAATGCTGCCGGTGCGCAATCATTTGCAAAACTTACTCCGTGGTATGATACGTTTGGCTCTACAAGCCATGGCCATTTATCATTCTGTGTCCAGTCGAATTTACCGCTGTCAATTATAACTCCACCAATTGTTGTTCCATGTCCACCGATGAACTTTGTTGCTGAGTGAACCACGATATCAGCACCGTACTCAATCGGACGGACAAGATATGGTGTAGCAAAGGTATTATCTACGATAAGTGGGATTCCTGCCTCATGAGCGATATTTGCAATTTTTTCGATATCTACTACCTCTGAGTTTGGATTTCCGAGTGTCTCGATTTCAATAGCTTTTGTGTTCTCTTTGATGGCAGCCTTGATTCCATCATAATCGAATGGATCTACGAATGTAGCCTCAATTCCGTAATCAGGAAGTGTGTGTGCCAAGAGATTGTATGTACCGCCGTAGATATTCTTTGCTGCAACGATATGATCACCTGCGTGTGCTACTGCCTGGAAAGCATATGTGAGTGCCGCTGCTCCGGAACCAACAGCAAGTGCTGCCACGCCACCCTCGAGTGCTGCAATTCTTCTCTCGAATACATCCTCTGTAGGGTTTGTCAGTCTGCCATAGATATTTCCTGCATCTCTGAGTCCGAATCTGTCTGCCGCATGCTCACTGTTATGGAACACATATGATGAAGTAAGGTAGATTGGAACTGCTCTCGCATCTGTAACCGGATCAGGTGTTTCCTGTCCTACATGTAACTGTAATGTCTCAAATTTTAAATTTCTGTCTGCATAATGTTTCTTGCTCATATTAATATCCTCCTATTAATGATATGTTAATGTTATTTGTTTTTAATTTTAATTCCGGGATGCTGTTCCCTTGAACTAATCATATCATATCATCTTTCTAGGAAAAGTGTTAATACTTATAACTAAGAGCTTGCTATAAATAAATTTTATAAGCAATTGTTTTCCAAAACATCAGAAAGCTCTCTAGTAGCTGCACCAACGTCCATGTTATTTACTGCATAATCACATATCTGGCGATTGCGTTTCTCTGCATCTATGGACAGAATACGAAGTGTCTTTTCTTCTATCGAGTAATCCTGTTCTATGATATCCCGGATTAAGAGCTCCTTGTCACGTGCCACATACACTATTACAGTAGGAAAATGACGTTTCATTGCAATGGCACCGCACATGTCAAGCGGCATCACGACAAAGTGTCCCTTTGCAAGCACCGCCTCTATATCCTCCATTTTGGTGCCATACTGTATTCCGGCGTACCTTGTCTTTTCAAAGAAATCCTGTGCATTGAACTCCTCCTCCGTCAGGTACCTGTGCTTATCTCCGGGCTTGGTACAGTATGTTTTCGGATTCTCAAACTGCTCCATGGCGCACAGGCTGTCTGAGAGCGCTGTCTTTCCCGAGCCTGATGGTCCGACAAGCGCCACAACTGACGGATTCTTTATATTTTTATTTCTATATAATGACGCATTTATTATCTGCTCCACGAGATATACAAACTCTGTGATATTATTGACCGATAACAGTCCTGTCATTTTTGAATTCCACGGCTTTCGCATGAGCACGGGATATGTGGCCGGTGTCTCAAGCACATTGTGTATGGCATCATCTAAAATAATATCAAACTGCACAAGATTTTTTGCATTGCCAAGTATGATATTTTCTGTCGGAAAATCAGGAAATGCCTCCATTATCTGGCTCGCCCTCACTCCCATGAAGCCCGGTGCCACCGCCGTGATAAAATAGACCTCTCCGATATCCATAAGCTTTCTTATCATCCGCTTTGTCTCTTCTGTAGGCTTCTGCCTCTCGTAAAGTGTATTATCCCGGTAAAATTCCTTTATGACAGAGGCTCTGCCGGTATTCTCCCAGGAATCTATATCATCCAGCGCAAGAGGTGGGGTGATATTATATTTTTTGTTTGCCATATCTATGGCTATGCTGTTGAATGGGGCTGTCACATCATCCCAGTCAAGTCCTATTTTAGGTCTTATCATGCTTATCCCTTTCTGTTTCGTAACTATTTATAACAAAAAGACCTGCAACAACTGCAAGTCTTAACAAGTAGCGAGGGAGAGACTCGAACTCTCAACCTCCCGGGTATGAACCGGACGCTCTAGCCAGTTGAGCCACCTCGCCATATTTGATTGATACCTCTAAAAGGATGGGACCTACAGGGCTCGAACCTGTGACCCTCTGCTTGTAAGGCAGATGCTCTCCCAGCTGAGCTAAGATCCCGTGTCACTTCTGTTGAAGTAAAGTAGCGAGGGAGAGACTCGAACTCTCAACCTCCCGGGTATGAACCGGACGCTCTAGCCAGTTGAGCCACCTCGCCATATTGATTGATATCCTTTAAAAGGATGGGACCTACAGGGCTCGAACCTGTGGCCCTCTGCTTGTAAGGCAGATGCTCTCCCAGCTGAGCTAAGATCCCATGTCGTCAACCGACTTGATTATTATATACAGTCAGCACCTTATTGTCAACAACTTTTTTTTATTTTATTAAAAAAATTTTTAACTATTCAAAAGTCTCTCCACAAGCTTCACGCACTCCGCCGCATCCTTTGAATATCCGTCGGCTCCTATCTCGTCTGCAAAGCTTTGTGTAATGCAGGCTCCACCGATTACCACCTTGCTCTTACAGCCCTTTTCCTTGCAGATTTCCACTACATCCTTCATGCGCATCATGGTGGTAGTCATAAGAGCTGACAGTCCGATAACTGCCGCGTTCGTCTCAATCGCCTTGTTGACAATATCCTCACAAGGCACATCCTTTCCCATATCAATCACGTTGTAGCCATAGTTTTTAAGCATAAGCACGACAAGATTCTTTCCTATATCATGGATATCGCCCTCCACCGTTGCAATGACAAGAGTCGGCATATCCTCCCCTGAGTCTTTCTTCTCAAGCAGTGGCTCGAGATGCTCTATAGCAAGCTTCATGGTATTTGCGCTGCCGATAAGCTGTGGCAGGAAATACTTCTTCTGGTTGAAAAGCTCTCCCACCTCATTGATAGCCGGAATCAGGCTGTTATTAATAATCTCGTCAGGCTTTGCCCCATCAGAAAGCATTTTCTTTACTTCATCAATTATGCTGCCCTTGTTTCCCTTTAAGACAGCCTGAAATACCGCATCCTTACCGCCCGCTGCGCATGTACCGTTTGAAGCAGACGCATCATTGTCCGACTTTTTCACAACAACAGTCTCATATTGGGCCTTTTCCTCCGCAAGTCTGCTCATGCGCTCGATGTATGCTATATCGCTGTCAGGTCTGTCGAGCAGCATATCCGATGCAAATGCAGCATTCATCAAAAGCTCCTGTGATGGATTGGCAATAGCCATGGTGAGTCCCTTGCATATGGCCATTGTAAGAAACGCTGTGTTCACGTACATACGCTCAGGCAGTCCGAAGGATATATTTGAAAGGCCGCATATTGTAGGAAGCTTTTTCTCATCCTTACAGTACGCAATGGTCTCATAGCACTCGATTGCAGCCTTTGGATTTGCACCTATTGTCGCAACAAGTCCATCCACCACGATATCCTCATGTGCCATTCCAAGCGAAAGTGCCTTGTCATAAATAGTATTTATAATCTGCTTTTTTTCCTCGACATCCTTCGGCAAACCTGCATCCGAAAGCGGTAAAAGTATGAACATCGCTCCGTATTTTGCCGCAAGAGGCAATAGTTTTTCCATCTTCTCAGTCTCAAGAGAAATGGAATTGATTAGAGCTCTTCCCGGATAAATCTTAAGAGCCTCCTCTATTACCTCCACATAGCTTGAATCAATACAAAGTGGACAGTCCACGGTAGATGAAACCTCATATATAACCGATTTCATCATCTCCTTCTCATCGATACCATTCATGCCCATATTGATATCAAGTATTCCCGCACCATTTGTCTCCTGCTCCATAGCCATCTGGCGCACCAGGTCAAGCTTTCCCTCACGAAGCTGTGCCTGCAGCTTTTTCTTGCCTGTAGGATTGATTCTCTCTCCGACGACAGTAAAGTTGCCATCTAAGTCTATCTCTACATTCTTTCGTTCAGACGCAAGCACTCTTCTATGATGCTCAAGCGGCTTATGAACAGGCATTGACTTTACGGCCTCTGTGAGAGCACGTATATGCTCCGGTGTGGTGCCACAGCAGCCTCCGACAATGGATGCCCCCGCCTCCACAAGCCCTCTCATCGCATCGGCAAACATATCCGGAGTCATCTTGTATACAGTTTTACCATCCTCAAGCTCCGGAAGCCCTGCATTTGGCTTTGCAATAAGAGGCACTGTAGAGTACTCTGCCATTTTTTCAACCAGTGCTATCATCTCAGCAGGTCCCGTCGAACAGTTCACACCGATAGCATCCACTCCAAGTGACTGCAGCACAACAACTGCTGTCTCCGGCGGTGTACCAAAAAGAGTCCTGCCATCCTCGTTATAGGTGAGTGTCACCATAATAGGCAGGTCGCTTACCTCTTTTATAGCAAGCACTGCCGCTCTGCACTCCTGAAGACTCATCATTGTCTCAACCACAAAAACATCTGCGCCTGCCGCATCAAGAATCCTCGCCTGCTCCTTGTACACCTCCAAAAGCTCCTCAAACATCAGATCCCCGAGCGGAAAAAGCTGTCTGCCGGTCATCGTCATATCTGCTGCTACAAGTGCCCTATCCCCGACAGCCTGCTTTGACAGGCCAACCAGTGTGGTATTTATCTCGTTAATTTTCTCCTGTAAACCATATTCTAAAAGCTTAATCCTGTTTCCTGTAAATGTAGGTGCATAAACAATATTCGTGCCGTTATCGACATAAGCCTTCTGCAAATCAAGAATCACCTGCGGATGCTCCATCACCCATTCCTCCGGACACACACCTACAGGCATGCCCGCTGCCATCAGGTTTGTACCGGTCGCTCCATCCAGGATAACTATGTTTTCTCTGATATATTTTCTGAATTCTTCTCTTGTCATTTCGTTTCCTTTTCTGTTTCAGCTGTTATTCACTCCACAGTGTAAAGTATTTCAAAGCAAAAGCTATGTGCTCTTCATCCTTGAAATTTGTGATAATTTATATTATCATTGTAACCGATTTTAAAACACAAAAATCAATAGTCTATTCACCATAATATACTAAAACACTATATTTTTCAAACAAAAGAAAGGATTTCTTATGAAACTTATCGCTTTAGATCTTGACGGAACACTTTTCAACAACAAAAGTCAGATATCCAGGGAAAATATAAAAGCTATAAAAGAGGCAACTGCTGCCGGGATAAATGTGGTCATCTCCACCGGCCGTCCATTCGGAGGGCTGCCGTTTGAGGCAATTAAGGGCACCGGCATCCGCTACGCTATCACTGCAAACGGAAGTGCAATCTACGAAATTGACACCCAAAAATGTCTTTACGAAAACTGCCTTTCTGATGAGACAGCGTTTTCAATAATTGATTACCTGATGACAAAGCGCGTTCATATGGATGCCTTCATAAACGGCTGTGGCTATTCTCCATACAAGTGTCTCGAGGATGCAAAGGATCTCAAAATACCTCCTTCTATAAAGGAATACATCATGACAACCAGAAAACGTGTGAACGATATCACTGAAATGATGCGCGAAAACAATTACCATATGCAGAAAATGACCATCAATTTCCCAAAGGATGTAGATGATAACTACTACTGCCGCGACGAAGTATTTGAGCATCTGAAAAAAATCCCTGAAATCACGCTCGTAAGCGGTGGCTACGGTAATCTGGAATTCACAAAAGCAGGCGTTGACAAAGGTGTGGCACTTCATAAGCTGGCTCAAATCCTGAATATAGCAGCTGATGAGACAATGGCTGTCGGTGACACCGAAAACGACATGGCTATCGTAAAAGCCGCACACATCGGCGTGGCCATGAGAAATGCAACCGATGAGCTTAAGGCACAGGCTGATTACGTCACCGACACAAACGAAAATGACGGCGTAGCCAAGGCTATCCGCCACTTTATGGGTTAATCTCACATAATTAAAATAACGATAACTATCATATAAGAGTATAATAGTTGTTTGACACACAATAAAATAATCATCTGTCATATATATCCAAAGAAGCACATATACTTCTAAGACAACATATGACAGGTGATTTTTTGATTGTAAAAAAATATTTATCCAATCCACTTGTGACCGGAACTATCTTCCTGACACTTGCCGGTACAACCAGTCGGTTTATGGGATTTTTCTTTCGCATATTTCTTAATAACGTCATGGGCTCAACAGGTCTGGGACTCTATCAGCTTGTGATTCCACTCATGTCCGTATGCATGTCACTCTGCTGCAACGGTTTTCAGACCGCTACATCAAAGCTTGTTGCCGAAAAGCCTCAAAACAGACAGATTATACTCATTTGTGCAATAATTATGTCAGCCACCATTGCTCTTTTGCTCACAATTATTATGTATTCCAATGCCAACTACATAAGCCTTTGTATTTTAAGTGAGCCACGCTGTACAGAGCTTGTCAAGGCGCTGTCCTTTTCAATTCTGCCCGCTGCCATCCATTCCTGCATAAACGGATACTATTATGGATTGAAAAAAGCAGCCATCCCCGCTGCCACACAATTAATTGAGCAGACCGCGCGCATTGGCACCTGCTATCTGATATACGCAATACTATCTGACGGTGGCAGCTGCTTTAAGCCTGTATACTCTATATATGGCATCGTGGCAGGCGAAGCGAGCGCAACCGTCTTTTCCGTTATCACAATAAAAAAAGATTTCTCATACTTTAAAATATCCGTCAAGAGCCTGAAAACAACAGCCTATGGAATGGCTGCGCTTTTCATTCCTTTATCACTAAACTACATATTGGCAAGCTTTTCATCCTCCGCCGAAAATGTGCTTATCCCGAGAACTCTTAAGCTCTACGGACTATCACCGGCATTGGCCCTTGACATATTTGGAACCATTTCCGGTCTCACCCTTCCCGTGCTTTTATTTCCCGGTGTACTTTGCAGCTGTGCCTGCGTGATGCTTCTGCCATCTGTTTCTGAAGCGAATGCCGCCGGAAAGGATGCAAAAATCACTAAAACCATAAACTCCTGTGCCTTATTCGGACTATGCTTTGGTCTTATCTTTACATGCATATTCTATCTGCTGTCGGATTTTATAGGGGATTTTCTTTTTTCATCCAAGCTTTGTGGATATTTTCTTAGAAGACTGTGTTTTCTGTGCCCACTGATGCACATAAGCGGAATGCTCTGCAGCATACTGCACGGTCTGGGTAAAGCAAAGCAGGTGCTCTTCGTCAATCTGCTCACCTGTGCGATAAGAATCCTGATGATTATGCTTCTCGTCCCCCACTATGGGATAGATGCATATCTGTGGGCTATGCTTGTGTCGCATGTGTTTATGACACTTGCTGTCGGAATTCTCACCTGCCACACAGCACACAAATAAAAAAAGCCTGCACATACTCCGGGCATACCGGAATATGTGCAGACTCATAAAAATACAGATTATACACGTGAAAGGTACTCACCTGTTCTTGTATCAATCTTGATAACATCATCTGTCTCAACAAAAAGTGGTACATAAACTGTAGCACCTGTCTCAACTGTAGCAGGCTTTGTAGCACCTGTTGCTGTATCACCCTTGAAGCCAGGCTCTGTCTCTGTAACAGTAAGCTCAACGAAAAGTGGTGGCTCAACTGCAAATACATTGCCCTTGTGTGAGCAAACCTTACACATCTCGTTCTCTTTTACAAACTTGAGAGCATCGCCAACCTCATCCTTTGGTAAGTCAATCTGGTCATATGTCTCAACATCCATGAAATGATAGAAATCATCATCTGCATAAAGATACTGCATATCCTTACGATCAATGTGTGCTGTAGGGCATTTCTCTGTTGGACGGAATGTCTTCTCAACAACACCACCACTGATGATATTCTTTAACTTTGTACGTACAAATGCTGCACCTTTTCCTGGTTTAACATGCTGAAATTCGATAATCTGATAGATGTTTCCCTCGAACTCGATAGTAACACCGTTTCTGAAATCTCCTGCTGAAATCATTAGTTACTTCCTCCTTAAATCGTGCGAGCCTAAGCTCTCTCATTTGTCCATTTTACAATAAAAAGCAATACATTTCAAGTATTTATTTTCTATTGCATGAATTTGTATTGGTTTTATATTAGTTTCTAGCCTCGATATCCGATATCATAGCTATTCTCTTTGCGTGTCTGCCGCCCTCAAACTCGGCTGTCAGATAAGCCTTTACGATATCCTTTGCAAGCTCAACACCTACAATCCTCTCACCAAAGGCTATGATATTGGCATTGTTGTGCTGTTTTACAAGGCGTGCTGTGGCTGTGTCTGAGCAAACTGCCGCACGGATTCCGTTGACCTTATTGGCTGCTATTGAGATACCTACACCGGTACCGCATATCAGTATTCCGCAGTCAAACTCGCCTGATGCCACTGCATTAGCCACCTTCTCACCATACTCCGGGTAATTGCAGCTCTCACTTGAATCTGTGCCGAAGTTGGTCACCTCGTGACCCATGCTCTCAACGTACTCCATTATTGTCTTTTTAAGCTCAACTGCTGCGTGATCGTTTCCGATTGCAATCTTCATAATATATATGCCTCCAAACTTTAAATTATTAGTTAAAAATTATTTATTTACTTTCTTTAAATGCCTCTTGTAGCATGCAATTACAGGCTTTTCAATAAAGCGCTTAAGCACAATCTGTATCTCCTCATGCGGGTCAATAGGTGCTACAAGTATTGATCTGATGCCCGTAAGATTAGCTCCGATGATATCTGTAAATATCTGATCTCCCACAAAAAGAGTGTTTTTCGTATCTGTGCCAAGCCTCTCCATTGCTGTACGATAGCCTGATGGCTTGGGCTTTCCTGCCTTGTAGATATACTTTATCCCAACCTGCTTAGCAAAGCTCTTCACACGCGGCTCCTTGTTGTTTGAGAGCACAAGGCACGAAAAACCAAGCTCCTTAAGGTGCTTAAACAAAGCAATCGCCCGCTCATCAGCAGGCGAACCATGAGTCACAAGGGTGTTGTCGATATCAAAAATAATGCCCCTGTAGCCCTCCTTATATAATTTATCAAAATCTATGCTGTATGTCGAGTCAATGTACTCTCCCGGGTATAAAAAACTCATAGTATAAAATTCTCTGTCTCCCTGTTAATCTGTTCATTCAAGGCTGCCTGCTACCTAAACACTATTTGGTGTCAAGCATCTTTTTAAGCTCTGTCATAAATGTATTGACATCCTTAAACTCTCTGTAAACTGATGCAAACCTCACATATGCTACCGCATCAAGCTCCTTTAATTTGTCCATAATCAGCTCTCCGATGAGTGATGTAGAGATTTCCTTTTCCTCTCTGGCAAAGATTTCTATCTCGACCTCATCTACAAGCTTTGAGATTGTATCTGCTGAAATCGGTCTCTTGTGACATGCAAGAAGCACGCCCTTTTCAATCTTGGAGCGGTCATACTGCTCTCTGTTGTTATCCTTTTTTATAACGATGAGTGGGATTGTCTCCACCTTCTCATATGTAGTGAAACGCTTGCCGCAATCATCGCACAGCCTTCTACGCCTGATAGAGCTGTTGTCATCAGCCGGTCTTGAGTCTATTACTCTTGTGTTGTCACTACTGCAAAATGGACACTTCATGCTGTACCCTCCGTAGATATCATATAATATGAAGAAGCAAAATATCTTTGTTTCTCATTATAATACTTCAAATCATCATCTGTATTTAAAAAGACCTATACATATTTTAGTATATCTATACTAATTTTCATTGTCAATATGTTTTGTACTGATTTTGACTTTTTTAGCACTTTTTGTTTTCAATGTCACTGAATAGTTTCCTTTTATACTATCATAACAGCTTACGCCGCATATCAGACTCACATATATTCACCAATATTATGTCGGGTCCAATTTTCACAATCTTAACCCATGGAATACAATATTCGTAATCCCTGCAAAATATTCCCATATATTTTCCCGGTCCCGGCACGATAATCGCACAGATTTTGCCACAGACCGGGTCAAACTCAAGGTCACGCACATGCCCGATGTATCTGCCCTCTTCCACACTCACAACCTCTTTTTCGCATAAATCCAGAAAACGCATAAAACAGACCTCCCTTGGTCTATCTTATGCGTATCTTTTTGATTTTGTGCTTATAAAAGCGTTTTATTCATAAAATTATACATTAAATCTGAAAAGGATTACATCTCCGTCCTTAACAACGTACTCTTTTCCTTCCATGCCTACGATGCCCTTTTCTCTTGCGGCTGCAAGGCTTCCATTGTCGAGAAGATCCTGATAGTTGACTACCTCCGCCTTGATGAAGCCACGCTCGAAATCAGTATGTATCTTGCCGGCTGCCTGTGGTGCCTTTGTACCTTTCTTTATAGTCCATGCACGGCACTCATCCTCTCCTGCTGTGAGGAAGGAAATAAGTCCGAGAAGTGAATAACTGGCTGCTACAAGCTTATCGAGACCGCTTGACTCAACACCTAAATCCTCAAGGTACTCCTTCTTTTCGTCCTCATCGAGATCTGCAAGCTCCTGCTCAATCTGTGCACAGATAACAAATACCTCTGCGCCCTCTTCCTTTGCCATTTCTCTTACCTTTGCAACATGCGGATTGCTTGCGCCGTCATCTGCGAGGTCGTCCTCTGATACGTTTGCTGCGTAGATGGTAGGCTTTGCTGTAAGGAGATTATATCCCTTGAACCAAAGCTGTGCATCCTCATCATCAGGCACTTCAAAGGTTCTGGCCATCTTTCCGTCCTCAAGATGAGCCTTTACTGCCTCAACAAGCTCAAGCTCCTTTGCAAGTGTCTTGTCCATTCTTGCCTGCTTTGCAATCTTTGCAATTCGCCTGTCAAGAATCTCAACATCCGAGAAAATAAGCTCAAGATTGATTGTCTCGATATCTCTTGCAGGATCTACAGAGCCATCTACATGGATAATGTTTGTATCCTCAAAGCAGCGCACTACGTGTACGATTGCATCTACCTCACGGATATTTGCAAGGAACTGGTTTCCAAGTCCCTCACCCTTACTGGCTCCCTTCACAAGACCTGCGATATCAACAAATTCGATTGTTGCAGGTGTAACCTTCTTTGTGTGATAGAGCTCTCCGAGCTTTACGATTCTCTCGTCAGGCACTGAAACAATACCTATGTTTGGGTCGATTGTAGCAAAAGGATAGTTTGCTGAAAGCGCTCCTGCCTTTGTGAGTGAGTTGAATAATGTAGACTTTCCGACGTTCGGAAGTCCGACGATGCCGAGTTTCATGGTATATATATCTCCTTTAAATTGATTTCATATATATTTTGTGTATCGGATGTTTGTTGATACAACTATGTAGTGTACCACATTGCAAGAGATTTGTACATAACCTAATGTGCAGGAAGGTTTTCACATTTTATTATTCACTTACCATCTCATCACACTTAATCTGCTCGATATGTATGGCAAGGTAGCCTGTCTCATTGTCCAAAAACTCATGATTTAAGTCCTTTCCAAGCTCCTTACATATATCACCTGCCAGTGCGAATGACTCCGGATAATTTTTCTCGATAAACTGATTGAGATCAACCTTTAATTTTTCTCCGGTCGCGGCTCTTGATACCATGTGGCGGATATGGTTCATGAGGCGGTTGTAGGCCATAGTAGTGACATCTATGTGCTTTCCAATCTTTTCCTCTATAAATGTGGCACATTTTCGAACTGCTGCCGCCATCTCCATGGCATCCGATACCTTTGAATTGTTTAAGGATGTATGAATATGAAGAGTAATGTAGCCGATCTCATCATCAATTATATCAATTTGTTTTTTATCCTTTAGTATGTGGCGTATATTCTCAGCTATCTTGTACTCCCTATAAAACATCACACGGATGTCATCGTTTAAAGGATTGCTGATCTGTTCTTTGTTTTCCATACGCTTTACAGCAAATGCTATATGATCTGCCATAGGAAACAATATGCTTCTGTCTATATGTCCAAACTCATGCTCTGCATTATCAAGCAGTGTGTTTGCAATCTCAAGATACTCCGGCTCGATGGATTTTACTATATCCTTTGCCGGACCTCTGTCCCTTGTCTGGGTCAGCTCATACAGTGAATCCTCTTCCGTTGGCTCGACAGACTGTGTGATTTTCTTTCCAAAGCCCACACCCTTGCCGACTATAAGATATTCTCTTGCGCTCTTGTCCTTTACCGCAAGCACTGTATTGTGATTTAAGACCTTTGTGATTCTGTACATATCATTCCCCTGACATTTATTAATGTACTCCTGATAATTTATACGAACTATTTATTATTAACATAACCTGACAATTCAATTATCATGAAGTATGAATTACTTCTCGTAGGTGTCAACTGCGTAGAGAGGCTCTCCTGCCTTAATCGGTCCGTCTGTGATGAGGCGGATTTTCTGATTATCTTTTAGCTCTGTGCAGATGACGGGAGTGGTAACTGATGGTGCGTTCGCCTTTAAGTAGTCAAGGTCAAGCTTCATGAGCACATCGCCCTTATTAACATGGCATCCTGCCTCAACCTGTACGTCAAAGCCTTTACCCTCGAGCTTTACTGTATCAATTCCTACATGGATTATCATACCAATTCCTGAGTCGGTTGTAAATCCCAAAGCATGCTTTGTATCAAAAACGAATAAAACAGTTCCATCCTCAGGTGCTACAACGACTCCCTCCTCAGGTGTGACTACCGCTCCGTCACCCATCATTTTGCCGGCGAAGGCCTCGTCCGGCGCTGTTGAGAGGTCTGCTGCTATTCCTGTCATAGGGCTTGAGATGATAACTGTGCTTGTCGGCTCTTTTACGTCGGAAGATTCCTGCGCTTTGCCTTCGTCTGCATTTTCATTCTTTGCTTCATCTGCGCTTGCTGTATTATTTTCTGCTGCATCGTCCTCGAAATACTCCTCTGTCACACTCGCAAGATAATCCTCCAGATCTGATTTTATCACTGTTACTCTTGGTCCATAGATAATCTGTACGCCCTGTCCCTTGTGCACGACTCCTGATGCTCCTGTTGATTTAAGAAGCGCATCGTTTACCTTGTCTGGATCAATTACTGTGATACGAAGCCTTGTCGCACAGCAGTCTACATCTGAGATATTGGCTTTGCCGCCGAGACCTCGTGATATGGTCTGTGAGAACTCATCTGCTACAGCCCCTGCTTTTTCGTCAGAGTTCTTTACGTCCTTGGCAGCTTTTCTTTCATTTACATCTGCCTTGGTGTATAGCTTTGTCTCTGTGTCGTCATCCTCACGGCCCGGAGTCTTAAAATCAAACTTCTTTATTAGGAAGCTGAAAATAAAGTAATACAGTAAGAAATATACTATTCCCACCGGAATCACGAGCATCCAGCTTGTCTTTTCATTACCCTGCAATATACCAAACAGGAAGAAATCAAGTAATCCTCCTGAGAAAGTAAGTCCTACAGCAATGTTTAAAATATGTGCTATCATGTATGCGCTTCCTGCGAGCACTACCTGTACTGCAAAGAGAGCCGGTGCTACGAAAAGGAATGAGAACTCAAGAGGCTCTGTTATTCCTGTAAACATACATGCAAGTGTTGCAGAAAGTAAAAGGCTTCCTGCCTGTTTTTTCTTTTCCGGCTTTGCACATTTATACATTGCAAGTGCTGCTCCCGGAAGACCGAAAATCATGAAAATGAACTCTCCCGAGAAATATCTTGTGGCATCGGCACTGAAATGTGCGATGTTTGCAGAGTCAGCAAGCTGTGCGAAGAAGATGTTCTGTCCACCCTCAACCATATGTCCTGCAACCTCCATCGTTCCACCGACTGCTGTCTGCCAGAACGGCATGTAAAATACATGGTGCAGTCCGAATGGAATAAGTGCTCTCTTTATGATACCAAAGAGAAGTGTTCCGAAATATCCTGTTCCTGTCACCACTCCGCCAAGTGCATAGATTCCGTTCTGCACTGTCGGCCAGATAAAATACATTAAGATTCCTACAAAAAGATATACCACTGTTGATATGATAGGCACAAATCTTGTTCCACCGAAAAATGACAATGCATTCGGCAGCTCAATCTTGTAGAAACGGTTGTGCAGTGCTGCCACTCCAAGTCCTACGATAATTCCGCCAAACACGCCCATCTGCAGCGACTGGATACCGCATACTGATGTGATGGTTCCATCAAGCACATCCTTAGCAATGCTTCCGTCTGCAAGGATTTTTCCGGAAATCTTGAGCATCGCATTGATTGATACATTCATAACAAAGTATGCTATGACTGCTGAAAGTGCTGATACCTCTTTTTCCTTCTTTGCCATTCCGATTGCTACTCCGACCGCAAAAATGAGCGGAAGGTTATCGAATATGGCACTTCCGACCGCATTCATGATTACAAGAAGTGCATGGAGTATAGTCTTATCTCCGAGCAGCCATTGTAAACCATAGGTCTCAATTGTTGTGGTGTTGGTGAATGAGCTTCCAAGTCCTAAAAGCAAGCCTGCTACCGGAAGGATTGCGATTGGAAGCATGAAGCTTCGTCCTACTCTCTGCAGGACACCAAAAATTTTGTCTTTCATGAGCTTTTCCTCCTATAAATGCAGGGTATGTACCGATTTGCACCTATCATTCTTTTTGCTCCAGCGACAAAAAGGAGGCACTTATCATACACTAACCCTGTTAAAAGTTATGTACGACAAATGCCTCCCTAAAAGTAACACGTCTGCTTAAGTTTATATCACAGAAGCCTTATTATTTCAACACAATTTTCCTTACGAATTTATTTTTTGTTAATCATGCTGTTTTTATACATGTTTTTTTGTGAATTATGTCTAATGTCTTTTTTCTCCAGACGCCTCCATGTTTCCATCACCATAAAGCATTCTTCACCTGTGATGCCCTCTGATGAATACACAGCCTTTTGTATGATGCGCATGTACTCGTCCCAGTGGATTCCGCAATAATCCGGTCCGCAGTATTTTTCCTTAAGGTTAGCCAGATAAAGCTCATCTGTCCTGTTTTTTGAAGGATGTCCCAGTCCTTTGTAGATGCGGTTGTTTATCATTATTGCTGCCCTGCTGTAACGGCCTTTTTTTACCCTTTTTGCAAGTCTTGCTTCCCACAAAATATTTCTTCGCCTTTTGATATAAACTATGATGGCTGTAAGTGCAGTCAGAAAAATCACACAGAGTGAGGTTTTTAAAATCACCGGTGGTATATGAAGTCTCGTTTTTGAGTTCTGAGCAGCTGTACGTTTATCCGCACCTGACTGTGAACCATAAGCATTCTCACTTCCATCACCTGACTCATATTGGTTTGAGGCAGTGTTTGCTGTAGTATCGTTTGCTGTGCCATCATTTTTTACATCTGTATTTTCATTTTCTGCATCTTGATCTGCTGCATCTTCATATGCATTATCTTCATTTGCCGCAGCATCATTCATATGCTCACTATCATTATAAGCATCACCGGCATTCGTTTTCTTTCCTTTGACACCAATATAGTCAAACGGATTCTCACCTGTCACATACTCAAAATATCCCGGTGTCATCTCCACCGGAATCCATCCGAAATCATCCAGATATATTTCAACCCAGGCATGCGACTGCGAATCCTTCACCTCACATATATCCTCATCATTTTCACCGGATTTGAAGCTGTCCTCCTTTGCACAGTATCCGCTTACATAACGGCATGGAACGCCCATCTGTCTGAGTATCATCGTGCCAGCCGATGCAAAATGCACACAAAAGCCCTGTCTGCTATTTGAGAGGAAATTATCAACTACATCCTTACCGCCTGTTGAAGGAGGATTTTTGCTGTACTTAAAATCCTTCGATGTCAGAAACTGCTGCACCAGTTGTGCTGCCGCAATCCTGTTGGCATCATTTTCTCTTATATCGCCTGTGTACATCATATTGCTTGTGAGCTGTCCTGTCCTAAGAAGCAGCTTCGCATCTTTTGCAACAATTCCGTCACCGCCCTGCTTTTCAGTATAGTTTTCCATTACATAATCATTGTATGCCACATAGAAATCATTGTTGACCTCAAGAGGCTGCTCCGGCTCAAGGATAGACATTTCCAGACTACCATCGAAAAAACCGGGACACGCCGACACCTCGATAGTCTTTGTTCCTTTATCCTTTGTGATAAAAAAGTCTTCGTCAAAATCTATATCACCCTTGGCATCTATACTGTATGGGTCGATACAGTACGGCAAATAGGTGTATTTGGTGGAAAGCTTCTCCATCGTGATTGTATACTTTTCGGTGGCCGGATTGGTCTCATCATCATAATAGCCATCGAGCAGCGTGGCTAATCCGATTGTAGTCTGCCAGGCTGTCATCCTTGAAGCATCATGATACTCTTTTTCCATCCCGGAAAAATCAGACTTTTTAATCCATCTGCCATTTTCATATGTATCACCGTAGAAGCTTCTCAGATAAATATTAGAAGGTACTCCTGCCTTTGCTTCTATCGTCATCACTGTTTTTTCACTGTAGCTAGGATAGTGATTACTAACCATGCCATCCTGTAAATCAATTCCCACGCTGAAGAATGATTTTACGCTGCCCTCCAAATCCTTTTGAAAGGCAAGCATCTGTGGCTTTTTATCGGCAAGTGTATCAGCAAGAGGTTTGAATGAAAATACACATATGAAAAGTACTGCAGACACCGCCGCCATGTATAAAAACGCCGCCGCTATCCTTAAAGCCTCATTGCCCTGTGCACTGCCATTTGCATCATATCCTGCCACTGTGCGTGCGTTGCCATCTGCGATAAGACACCAGAGTGTACACAGCGTGAGCATAACAACCTCGCTGACACTTGGGCTTTTGCCTATGCACAGCTGCACCACAAGCATAAGCGTTGGAAATAATGTGAGCATGCGTCTTCTTTTAATTTGAACCGCCAGTGTCACCAGCAAAAGCATAACTATAAACGATACAAAGCCAACAAATGCCCCCGCAAAGGCTTTATCTCCCTTTGGACAGACAAATGAAGTGCCATAGTACACATTTATCAGCTCAAGATACCTGCCCTTTACATACAAAAAGCCGTCTTTTATATGCTCTGCTGCCTGCCAGTTTGCAATAAACACTCCAAGCAAAAATACAAGCAGCAGCCCCGTATTTATCGCATGGCGCACCCATTTTCTTGTATCAAGCGATGTAAGCCTGTTTATAAAGCCGCTTATCACCGAAAAAATAAACAGCCACACATACACATAATATGGGCATCTCACATGTGAAACAGTAGTATTCACAACAGACACTGCACACACCGTAAGAAGTACTGCTGCAGCTGCATTGACAAGTTCAGTAAGCAGGACACCAAGCACTGTAAATGCATTATTATAATCAGGCTTTATCTCATTTGCGTCAGATTTCTGCCATCTGCTTTTCCTAAATGACAATCTCGTTTTTTTCATCCGCTCTGCCAACTATCTCCTCTCCCCTTTTTATCTGAAGTCTTCCGTCCACGCTAAGCAGACACACAAGCTTTTCTGCCCGGTACTTTTCCTCATACAAAAAAAGCGCATCATTCTTTTTATCCGGCTTTATTTTAAGAAAACTGTTCAAAAATATGTAAAAGCCCTCCTCGTCATCCACTCTGGCTCTCACAATATCGTTTATGGCGGTATCATACCACGCCACATAATGAGAGCATTTTTGATCCATAAGCGAAAAGGAAAGTGAGACAAGAAGCTTCATAAAAGCATCCGCCTGTCTGCCTTTCTTTATCCCCCTTAAATCTGCTACTATGGCCACCGCACATGCCTTTGGCAGGCTGTTCTCCTTTACCATCAGCTCATCAGTCCTTGCAGAAAGCTTCCAGTGCACACTCTGCAGCCTGTCACCGTTTTGAAACTCTCTGACATCAAACAGCTCCGATGGATCATATCCCGGTCTTAAATCATCATAGATATCAGAATCCCCAAAGAAATTTCTTACTCTGTCCGTTATCCTCACAGGAATCTCATCAATCTGCGGCATCACCTCAACATTTGCATATTTTTTAACTCTTTTCGTGACATAAAAAAGCCTTGAAAAATCATATAGCTTTATCCTTACAAGCTCAAATTCATAATTGCCGCACAGGTTCACGCTGTACAAAAAATCACTGCCTCCTGACAGCCATTTTGTATTTTTTTCGCCGGATAAATTATTTTTCACCGTTACACGGTATTTAACACCATCGAAGCCTGCCTCCTTCAGCCGGCAGGAAAGACTCACCCTGATACTCTCGCCCTGTGTGGCGATAGCTATCGGAATGTTTATAGCTGCCACTGCCCTGTGCGCCTTTACAAGCAATGCTATAAATGTCAGCACCATAAACACACACATAAAGCAGCCAAGCAGTGCCAGCGCAGCATTACCGTATATCATCGACATATAAAAAACTATTGCCGCAGTAATTATTCCTATCAAAAAACTAATCACGATTACCTGCCTTTTTCACATAAGTTGTCGGCTGTTTAACAGCCTTTAGTATCTCATCTATCACTGAAAACTCTGATACATGTGATACTCTCGCCTTGGTATTTAGCACGATTCTGTGCTTTGTCACATCCGCAAATACAGAAACCACATCAGATGGTATGACATAGCTTCGCCCACTCAGATACGCATATGCCTTTGCCATCCTAACACACGCAATCGTACCTCGCGGACTCACTCCAAGCTCAATGTACGGACTTGTCCTTGTCGCATCAACCAGATCCACAATGTACGAATAAATACTGTCATGTATAAACACCTGCTCAACCTCTCCCTGCATCTCAACAAGTCCCTGTGCATTCATAACAGGCTTTATCGTATACTCATCAGCCTTCACACTTTTGCCCTTTGCGATATCCACCTCTGCATCATGTGAAGGATATCCCATGCTCATACATATCATAAACCTGTCAAGCTGTGACTCCGGCAACAGCTGTGTACCGGCGCTGCCCTTTGGATTTTGAGTGGCCATCACTATAAACGGCTCCGGGACCTTCCTGCTTATTCCATCCACAGTGACATTTCCTCCCTCCATAACCTCCAGAAGCGCCGACTGTGTTTTGGGACTTGTTCTGTTAATCTCATCTGCCAGAAACAGATTACACATCACGGCACCCTCGTGGTACACAAACTCTCCGGTCTGCTTCTGATACATAGAAAAGCCAAGTATATCAGCAGGCAGCACATCCGGAGTGAACTGTACTCTGTGATTCACAAGCGCCATCGCCCTTGAAAAAGCTACTGCAAGCGTAGTCTTTCCCACTCCCGGCACATCCTCAAGCAGTATATGTCCACCTGCCAAAAAGGCAGCAAATGCCTTGATGATACAATCATCCTTGCCCTTTACTGCCTTTTTTACTTCGTCTATCACTAACTGTGCATTATTCATTTGTCTTATCCCCCGGTTAATCAATTATAACTGCCGATGATCATCTTCATCATCTTATTCATAAATAGCTATATTTATTTTACATATTCAGTATCAATATTTCAACTTTTATCCCTTAAATTAAACAATTCTTAAAATTAATCACCTCTGCCGCTACACTGTTCCGGTGATGACAAGTGTGCTCTCACCCGGCGTGACAACCCACGCTCCGGTTGTGCTATCCTGTGTATAGGTTGCAGCCGGAACAGTGATTGCACCTGCCGTGCTCGAAAATGTGCCTGTCGCCTCATTGTAAGTGTAATCTGTAGCTGCAGTCCAGGCTGTGCCGTTTAATGCGGCTGTAAGATTGTTCAAAACCGGAGCAAATGTGTCTGTTATAACCACGCCTGTGGTATTGGTTGCCGCAACGCTTCCGTAGTTTTGAATCCTGAAGGTATAGGTCAGTGTACCGTTTTCCGTCACAGGAACAGGGCTTACTGACTTAGTAATTGCAAGATTTGGTGCAGCCTCGGCATTTACTGTCTCTGCTGCTGTGACCGGAGTGATTCCGGTACCGCTAACTGTAGCAGTGTTTGTAACAGCAGCCTCTATGCCAAGAGGCGCATACTCATTTAACGCTGCCTCATAGATGACAGTTGCATTGCCACCTGCAGGGACATTTATGCCTGTGATGCTAAGAGGCGGTCCCTGGGTTACTGCAGGCGCTGCCTGGAGTGTGCCGTTTGTATAGTATTTTGCGGTGTTATTCACATAGGTTAATGGTACAAGAGTGTTGGTGTTAAAGGTATAAGCACCTAGATTGTCAGAAAGTGTCAGACCGTTTATCGCGGTATTTCCGGAGTTTACGATGCTCACCACATAGGTTATTGTATCGTTTTGATTGTAGGTGTTTTTGACTGCTGTTTTCGTAGCAGAAAGCACCTCCAGTATTTCTCCGACTGCTATATTTGAATTGGCTACATTGTTGCCATAACGAAGCTGTGCCTGATTAGTAAATCGTGCCATATATTTTCCATCCTTTCATATATTCAGGTATGGTTTAATATATGACACAAATCTACAAATGCCACAGATTATTTACTGTCCTGTTTATTTTTCTCCACATCAGCCTTTTTGATAAGCTCCAGAAGCTTTTCAAGCTCCTCCTCATCCACGCCGGTGTAGCCTGAAAGCTCACTAAGACTCGGCTCGAAACCCTTATCGGATTTTAGTTTCTCCACTGCACGGTTTACTAATGAAACTTTTCCTACAACAGTATTCTCGCTCTCATCCTCACCGGTCTGCTCCCTGATACACTCTTTCATAGACTCCTCTATGGCATCCAAAAGCTCTTTTTCCACATCTATCTCATCCCCGCAGCCGCAGAGCTCAGTAAGGCACATGAAAAGTCCCATGTTTCCCTCCTGTACTACGTCCTCAAAGCCCTCTGATGTAACGGCAAGCTTCTTTGCCATGGCAAGCACACTTTTGAGCCAGAAATTTGATATAGTGTGTATCACACTCTCATCACCTGCGAGCAGCTTTTTGTACATATCGTCCTGCTCGGCCTTTGTGTAATCAGGTATCTCTTCAAGCTCCTCAAGATACATCCTAAACATAGGTGAATCCGGGATAAGGCTGTCCTCGTCTATATCAGGCTCAGCTTCATTATCCTGCTTGGCCTTATTATTCTTTCCACCTGCTATGGCATCCATCGAATCTCCTTCTGAGTATATTACATTGTTTAATGCAGCATTTTCAGACGATTCATCCACATGTAATTCGTCCTGTGATTCATCCTCATAATCACCTGCACTCTCATTCTCCTGCTCATGTGGTGTGATGAGAAATTCAAATACCATATCCTCCTGCGCCTTATTAAGCTCCATATCCTTAAAATAAGACATGATTTCATCTCTGCCTATCGGCTCCGCTGATGTCCTGATAATCTCGGCCACGCTCTGCACTGTCTCTATAAAGGTATTCTGATCTAACATATTTTACACTCTCCTGTCTGATTTCCAAAAAATACGTAACTATATCAATCCCTGTATAAAAATAAACAAAATTAAAAGCGGCAGTATGAACTGAAAATACGGCTTAAGCTTCCTTGAAATCTTAAGTCCTGCTCCTGTATTTGCCTCATCTATATACTTATCAAAGCCCCAGCCCCACTTTGTCACACAAAAAAGCAGATAAACCAGTGAGCCAATCGGGAGAAGCAGATTGCTTACCATAAAGTCCTCGCTGTCAAGCACATCCCTGCCTCCTATGAGGTGCAGATTACTCCACACATTGTATCCAAGTACACACGGCATACTTGCAATAAGTATTATCACACCATTTATTAGCGCAGCCTTGTTTCTGGACCAGCCAAACATATCAATGGCAAACGACATGATATTCTCAAATACCGCAATAACGGTTGAAAAGCTGGCAAATGTCATAAACATGAAGAAAAGACAGCCCCATATGCGGCCTCCCTGCATATTTACAAATACATTTGGCAAAGTGATAAAGATAAGGCTTGGTCCTGCGTCTACCTCCACCCCATAGCTGAAGCAAGCCGGGAAAATGATAAGGCCTGACATTATAGCTACAAATGTATCAAGAGCACATATTTTGGCACCCTCACCTGCAAGAGTGCAGTCCTTTCCCATATAGCTGCCGAATATCTCCATTGCGGCCACACCCAGACTCAGCGTAAAAAACGCCTGATTCATGGCTGCTGTTATTACATTCTTTATTCCAATTTCAGAGACCGCATCCAGATTTGGAACAAGATAGAATTTCACTCCTTCCAAAGCCCCTGAAAGTGTGATACTGTGCACCGCAAGGACAATGATAAGCAAGAGCAGAGCACTCATCATAAATTTACTGATTTTCTCAAGCCCATTCTGCAGACCACGGCTGCACACCAAAAAGCCAAGCACAACCGTAACTATCATCCAGAAAGCCATCTGCTTGGGGTCTGCAAGCATGTTTCCAAATGCAGCTGCCGTGTCATCAGTATTCATGCCTGATGTAAAATCTCCCTTTAGGAATTTAAAGAAATACGCAACCATCCAGCCTGAGACTGTTGTGTAATACATCATGAGCATGTAGCAGCCAAGCATGGCTATCCATCCGTGAATATGCCATTTACTGCCCTCTTTCTCAAGAGCCTTGTAGCTCATCACAGCACTTTTTCTGCTGGCTCGGCCTACAGCAAGCTCCATCGTAAGCACCGGAAGTCCCATGCATACCAGAAATATAAGGTAAAACAGTACAAAAATACCGCCACCGTTTTGACCTGTCACATACGGAAAACGCCATACATTGCCTATGCCTATAGCGCATCCTGCACTTACCAGTATAAATCCCAGACGTGATTTAAATGATTCTCTTTTCATATTTATATATCTCCTATTGTTATTGCGTTACGTTATCACCCTGCTGTGAGCATTGACTATTGCTTTGTGCTTTATTACTCTCCTCAAAGACTCGCAGCTCCTTTATTGCCTGTCCACCCATCAGATAGAGAATACCTGTATTGAATATAGTCATAAGGCCGATTCCTACATCTCCGAGATCCCAGACAAATGTGTATGCCGCGATACCGCCTACAAACAGCATAACAAGAGCCAGCACCTTGTACATGGTCTGTGAAATCCAGTTATCCCCAAACAGGTACGCAACATTACTCCTTGCATAAAAAAGTATACCAAGGAAGGTGGAAAAGCTGAATAAAAACAATGTGACTGCTATAAAAATAACTCCAAAATCTCCAAGATGATACCTCATAGCTGACTGTAATAAATCCATGCCCTCTTTCCCTGCCACTATATTCTCCGGTGCAGTGAGCATGATCATTGCCGTACAGCTGCAAATCACTATCGTATCTATAAATACACCGAGCGCCTGCGTCAGTCCTGCCTTTACAGGAGTATCGCACTCTGCCGCCGCTGCAGCGCATGGAGCTGAGCCTGAGCCTGCCTCATTTGAAAAAAGACCTCTCTTTACACCATTCATGAGCACCGCTCCAAAGCCTCCCGCAGCCACCTGCCTGATGCCGAAGGCTTCCTCAAATATCCTTGAAAAAACCGATGGCATCATGCCTATATTTTTAATTATGATAAAAATGGTTATGGCAAAATAGCACACCGCCATGATAGGAACAACTATGTCAAGCACCTTTACCGTAGCATTTTTCCTAAGCACAATGACAGCGGCCACTGCAACTAAAATTACGGTAGTGTAAATAGGTGGTATGCCAAATGCATTTTCAAATGACGATGTAACTGAATTGCTTATAACCTGACTTATGCCACACCAGCAGATTAGTCCGGATATAGCAAACAAAACAGCTATAATAACATGTTTTTTCTTTTTGCCTGATTTATCCTCAAAGTAATGGTGTATGTAATACGCCGGACCTCCACGATAGCCTGAGTACAGTGGATCCGGCTCCTTGTGAAGCTGTGCCAGTGTAGCCTCCACAAAAGCCGTGGATGAACCTATAATGGCTGTTATCCACATCCAGAAAACCGCACCTGCGCCTCCCACTGATATGGCAGCCACAACACCAACCAGATTACCCATGCCCACTCTCGTCGCCGTAGAGACAATGAGTGTCTGGAACGTGGACAGGCTGTCCTTATTTTCCTTTTTACCTGTCAGCGCCTTTATCATGTCCGGAAACATCCTGACCGGTAAAAGTCTTGTCCTTACAGTGAAATAAATTCCTGTCGGAATCAAAAGAATTATGAGCAGTGAGATTCCCACACTCCCACCGCCGGGCAGTGGAATGTGTATCAGATCTCCCCACAAGAAAGAATAAACTTTTTCAATAAGTGCTACTATCATAGTAAATATCGTCCCCTTAGTTTTCATTGCTTCAACGCATTGAAGATGAAGCCAGTATTACTACTATACAATATGAGTAGGAAACTTTCAATATATTCTGTTTTTTTGTTCTGTTTTTTCTTTCACAAACAGTAATAAATACACTGTAAGTCCCTTGCATATGAGATTATAATTTCTTATAATGATATAGTTGAATATTCAAAAGATATACGCCTGGGGAGATAAATAATGATAAAACTAATAGCAACAGATATAGACGGAACACTTGTAAAGGACGGCTCACTGCTCATAGATCCTGAGTACATGTCTGTCATCGACAGGCTCATAGACAAAGGAATAATATTTGTAGTCTGTTCCGGCAGACAGTTTTCAAGCGAATTTAAGCTGTTTGCTCCGATAAAGCACAAGCTTTTGTATATAACAGACGGAGGAACAGTCGTGCGCACTCCAAAGGAAATCCTAAAAACATATCCTATGGACGAGGATATATGGAAGGGCATGTGCCGGATGGTCCGCGATGAGCAGCCTGCATGCGATTACTTTGCTGCTACTCCTGATTTCTGCTTTGCAGAGGATGGTGGCAGCCCGGTCTTTCACCTGCTTCGTGATTCATACGGCTTTGAGATGCGTGAGGTTGATGACATCACAAGGCTTGACAGAAATGACATCATCAAATTCACTGTCTTTCATCCCGACAAATGCGAAGAGCTGTGTACACCGGTTTTCATTCCGGCATGGAATAAAAAAGCTCACCTGGCAGCCGCCGGCAAGGAATGGGTAGACTGCAACGCAAAGGGTGTCAGCAAATGGACTGCACTCTCATACCTAATAGACAGATTCGACCTGCTTCCGGACGAAGTATGCTGTTTCGGTGACAATCTGAATGATATTGAGATGCTTCAAAATGCCGGTATAAGCTACGCCGTGTCAAATGCCCGCCAGGAAGTTATCGCAGCCGCAAAACACACCTGTGCGCCTTACTGGGAAAACGGAGTACTTAGTGTTTTAAAGTCTTTTTTATAATTTTTCAAATTTTTTTAAAAAAGTACTTGCATTTTTGTAAAACCCTGTGTATAATATCATTTGTCCGTGTGACACAGATATTCACACAGATGTTTGCGCTTCTAGCTCATTTGGTAGAGCACCTGACTCTTAATCAGGGTGTGCAGGGTTCGAGCCCCTGGAGGCGCATTTTTTGTACCCAAATTAATTTACCAACACTTTAAAAGAAGCCGGATTTATTCCGGCTTCTTTTTTTACATATCTCTGTTTATATACATCTGTTTTTACTTTTTATTTGTTTTATTTATCCAAAGCAGCTTCAATCGCATCAATCACAATCTTAAGAGCCTTGATTCTCGCATATTTCTTGTCGTTTGACTCAAGCACATGCCATGGTGCGTAAGTGGTATTGGTTTTCTTTAGCATCTCATTTACAGCAGTCTCATACAGATCCCATTTTTCTCTGTTTCTCCAGTCCTCATCGGTAATCTTCCATTGCTTTTCCGGAGTATTCTGGCGTTCCTCAAATCGAGCCAGCTGTGTATCCTTATCAATCTGCACCCAGAACTTTATGATGACAGCACCCCAGTCTGACAGCTCCTTTTCAAATTCATTAATCTCATTGTAAGCACGCTGCCATTCATTCTCGCTACAAAAGCCCTCCAGTCTTTCTACCATAACCCTGCCATACCATGTCCTGTCAAAAATAGCTATATGCCCGGTCTTAGGAAGACGATTCCAAAATCTCCACAGATAGTGTCTGGCTTTCTCGTTTGGCAGCGGACTTGCAATCGGATGCACCTCAAAGCCTCTCGGATCCAGCGCCCCTGTGATTCTCTTTATATTTCCACCCTTTCCTGCTGCATCCCAGCCCTCATATGCTATGACAACAGGAATCTTTCGCCTGTATAGCTTGTTATGCAGCTCGCTAAGCTTAGACTGCAGATTTTTGAGCTCCTTTTTGTATTCTTCCTCAGATAGTTCCTTATCAAGTGATATCTCAGAAAGCTTTGGAATCTTCTCAAGCGGGAACACATTCTGTAACAGCGGCACAGCAAGATTACTGTTTTTAAGTGCTGTCTCTATTCCACTAACCAGCGTCTCCAGCACCTGAAGCTCAGCCCATTTTCTATTCTTTGCATCAACTATATACCAAGGATCTGCAGGCGAATTTGTATCATTCAGATATCTGTCAAACACATGCATACACTTGTCATAATGCTTATTCTGCCAGTCTTCATCTCCACTGACACGCCATCTGGTATCCTTATTCTCCTTTAATACCTCAATACGCTTTTTTTGTTCCTTCCGGCTGATTTGGAAGAAAAATTTCATAACAAGATAACCATTGTCAGTCAGCTGTCGCTCGAAGCGCTTCACGCTTTCAATTTTCTTCTTGTACTCCTTCTCTCCTATCTTGTCGTGCAGTACGTCCTTTACTACCTCATCCATCCAGCCCGAATCAAGAAACTCAAACTTCCCCTTTGCCGGAATCTTTACAAAATACCGATATAAAAAAGGCTTGCGTCTTTCCTCCTCTGTCGGCTCGTCCATGGTTGCGACCTTGAAAAATCGCGGATCAATATTCTTGATTACCTTACCGAGCACACTGCCCTTTCCTGCAGTACCCCAGCCCTCAAACAGCACAAGTACAGGCAGTCCATGCTCCTTAATCTGCATCTGAAGCACAGACAGCTTAGAGCGTGCTGCATGCAGGCGCTCATCCAGCTCTTCCTCCTCCGGAATTTGTGGTTTAATCCAGTTTTCTAACATGTAATTACCTCCCAAATATATAATTTCAGCCATAAAACCGCTACATCATTATATTAGTATAGCTTTTTTCAAGCTAATATACAATCTTCACACTATATTTGTTTCAGGTATATTTCAGTTCTCCGCTTCTCCAATATTTGTCATTTTAAAGCCCTCTCCGTGCACCTCATGAGACTCAACAACCACAATAAAAGAGTCCGGGTCTGCATCTTTTACGGATTTACGCACCTGGTACATTTCCTTACTGTTACATGCACACATTACCACCTGAATATCGTCCTGCTTATATCCTCCCTGCGCCTTAAGAATAGTGCTTCCGCGCTGACTGCATTCATCAATTACATCGCATATTTTCTTTCCATTTTTTGTGACGATAAAGGCTACTTTGCCTGAATTCATGCCATATATCATTTTATCAATAACAACCGCAGACAGTATATTCACTATCATGCCGTAAATCATTCCGTCAATATCCCGAAACAAAAGTCCTCCAACCAGAATAATTCCGACATCAGTAAGAAAAGAGATGTTGCCCATCGATAAATGAGGCCGCAATGCTTTTACAGCCATGATGATAAAATCAGCTCCTCCTGTTGAAGAATTTCTTGTATAAATCATTGCATAGCCTATTCCGCAAAATACACCTGTGCACAATGCCGCAAGCAGTCTGTCGCCCTGATACACCGGAAATAACGGCGCAATATAGTCAACAATAAAAGAAGACAAAAGCATGCATCGTATTGAGCTGACAAAAAATTTTCTGCCCAATAATTTGCAGCATAGTATCGCAACCGGAATATTAAGCAGGACCGTTGATAAACCAATGGAAATATTAAACATCCGGTATAAAATAATCGAAATACCCGAAAAGCCTGTCATAGGAAACTCTGCCTGCAGGGCGAAGTTATATATACCTATTGCATAAAAGATGCTTCCCGCAAGCTCCCACATAATCTGTACCAATAATTCTTTTTTCTTATTCATATTGCATCTATCCTCCAAAATAAATAAGCGCCCGGAAACAAATCTTACAGTGTAAATTACTGCACCTACGATTTGCTCCCAGACGCTTTAACCACTCATCCGGTGAAGAGTGAACGTTTTCTGATGTATGCAATTATTATATTTGAGATGTTAAATTAAGTCAAGCCGGAATCATCAATTTTCCAGATACTACTTCACAAGGTATGACAGCACATCACAAACTGCTGTAGAAACCAGTATTGCAACATACACTCATTATTTCTGCATAAATTCAAACACTGCCTCTTTCGTCGGAATCGCAGGTATTCCACCTCGCTTTTGCACACACAATCCTGCAACTGCATTTCCCAAAACAGCACACTTTCTGATTTCTTCCCATTCCATCTTTTCTACGGGCTTATTTATAGAAAGAATACTGCATAATACGCCTCCCCAGAAAGAATCCCCCGCTCCGGTTGTATCGACTGCATTGGTCTTAAACGCTTTTATGATTTCTTTTCTGCTTTTTGTTGCCATAAGAACGCCATGTTCTCCCAATGTAATGGCAACCAGCTTTGGTCCCATAGCAAGAATTTCTTCTGCAGCCTGCTCATAACTTTTAGCCCCTGTCAGGAGAATACTCTCTTCATCCGATACTTTCATGACATCTACCAGTTCTACAACAGACTTCATTTTTTTCACTGCATACTCTTTGCTCTTCCAAAGAGACGGGCGGTAATTTGGATCATATGAAATAAGTACACCCGCTGCTTTTGCCATTTTTACTGCTTCGATCGTTGCGCTTTCTGCCGGCTCGTCTGTCAGCGATAATGATCCAAAATGAAAAATTCTACATCCGGAAATTAATGTCTGATCCAGTTCTTCTTTTTTTAACTGTGTATCTGCACCCGGTTTTCTTGCAAAAGAAAAATTCCGTTCTCCATTTTCACCAATTTCCACAAATGCCAACGTTGTAAAATAACCCGGATCTTCAACAATAGCATCTGTATTGATTCCTTCCTTTTGCAGTGTCTTCTTTAAAAATTTACCATGCATATCGTTTCCAACTTTTCCAATAAAAGAGGTGCGATACCCAAAATGACTTGCAACTGTCAGAAGATTTGCCGGAGCACCGCCGGGATTCTGTTCAAACAGTTTTCTCCCACCCTGACTGTGTCCTGCTTCCGTAAAATCAATCAGTAATTCCCCCAATGCCACAATATCAACTTTTTCTTCCATTTTTCAGTTCCTCCACGATCTCGTTATAACGTTTTTTATTTAACCGGTAGAAAAATAATACAACCGCAGTCACAATCCAAAGTGCACCTGGAATCGTCGTAAATGCATGTTTCATAATTGAAAGTACAATTGCATTTTGTGTCTGATTTGCAATATAACCATATTTTCCAAGTAATCCTGCTAAAAGT
>OLPE01000035.1_pt1 | contig 156813 bp, 137 predicted proteins | sample 1671901 | NCBI WGS metagenome assembly OLPE01 (sample SAMEA3136624, study PRJEB25190) | human gut metagenome | biome: human gut; feature: human-associated habitat; material: faeces | place: Austria | collected 2013 | reverse complement strand
TACCAACTGCATCATAACCTTCTTCATACAATGCCTGAATCTGTTTTCCTGTCAGTCTGATTGTATTAATCGTCCGTGACCAGCCAGTCGGAAGAATGGTACAGACATCATAATCTGTAATATTCTTTGCATACAGTTTTCCGCTCACGCCATCATTGTTCTGGTTCGTGCCATTTCCACTGACCCATGTTCCAAGGGATATAAGAGCAATGTCACTTCCGGTCGCCTCGGCAAAACATCTGCCCACCAGCTTTGCACAGCTTTCCTGTGAGATTTCCTCTGTGGCTGTTGTGATCACTTCCGGCTGGTTATTTACCACGCTGTTCTGATCCTCATCCAGCTGGTCTGCCACATCCTTTATTGATGCCTGATCCTGCATGAATTCCAGCATTTTTGTTCCGGTATTTACAATCGTATTTTCCCATCCGGAATAAATAAACGGTGTCGTATTCCCTGCATTGATCATATCTGAAATATCTGCATAGAAGGTTTCATCCGCCTTTGCATCTTTGAAAGGAAGTAATCCTGCTTTTAATGTGCTATCCGGATACAGGGCGCTGGTTCCTTCTACCGTAGACAGCACCTTCATGACTTTTAATGCATCTTCCAGTTTTTCAGGATTATTCTCCAGCTTTTTACTCAATCCATAAAAACGGTTTACATTTAAAATAAACACATTCCTGCTTCCGTCTTCAGACAGATATGGCATCAGACCAAATTTGTCCGTTGTATCTTCTGCGTCCATAATGCCATTCTGTGGTCCCAATAGAAACAGCGAGTTTCCTTTTATAAAAGCTTCTCTTGTTTTGCCATCATCTGCCGGATCACTATTGCTGCAGTCAAGCATCCCAAGGTCTTTCCATTTTTGGATATATTCCATACTTTCCATCATGCCTGGTGTATTGCTTACATTTGCCTTTCCTGACAGGTAATCTTTCTGCCACTGCTTTCCAGACATGGTACTAAGGAATCCCGCATCCGCAATATTACATACATACTGAAAGGCGGAACCAGGGTACTGAATCTGTGCCATACATAACGTAACTCCTGCTTCTTTTGCTTTGTCTGCAAGTTCTTCAAGCTCTGTAAAAGATGTTGGCAGCTTCCATCCATTTTTCTCAAGCAGTGTTTTATTATAAGTGATTCCATAACAGTTGTACAAAGATGGAAGCATATAAAGTGCCCCCTCATCGGATACCTCTTTCAGGCGTGATTCCACATAATTATCTGTAAAATCGTATCCAGAGAGATCAATCATCTTATCACTGACATCCACCACATCTGGCTTATAAAAAGTTTGTGTGCAGATGTCCGGAAGATCATCCGCCTCTAACATATTCTGCAGATAGGTTGTTGTATTTGCTCCGCTGTACGGAACAACTTCCAGTTCAATCTCCGGATAGGTTTTGTGTACTTCTTCTATGAAGCTGTCTATATCCAAATAAGGAGCCATAAAAGTAATTGCTTCGTGTTTCTTTGGTGTTTCATCTGTTTTCCCACACCCTATAAGTCCTGTTGCTACTACACATGCCAGAATAAGACATACACTTTGTACTTTTTTGATTTTCATATTTTTCTCCCTTCCTGATAAAATCATTATTGTTACGTCTGTGAAATAACACCGTAAAAAAGTACCGTCAGACAGACAGTGCACCTCATTTTATGCAACTGGCTGCCATTTCACAGGCCCTGTAGCTTTGCGTCCCAGACTTTCATCTGGTTTGCCAATTTCCTTAATATAGCCTTAATCTTATGCCAAAAAGTTGATTTTATTATACTTTAACGCTCAACTATACATAAGAAAAATTTACCGTTTTAGCGCCCGAAAAACAAAAAAGAACAGCCGATACATATACTCGAACTGTTCTTCTACTTCCGAAGTCCACGCAGCATTGACATTACTGTTTCCTGCTCATTTGTACTCAGATCGTTCCATATCCCTAGAACTTCTTTCTGTTTTTCTGTCAGATTCTCTGAATTACCTTCCTGAAAAAACTGCGATAATGTCACGCCCAAAGCTATACATATTTTTTCAAGTGTGATCAGCGACGGCAGGTTTTCCTGCACCATGATTCTTCCCAGTGACGACTGGGAAATTCCCGACAGTTGCGATAATCTGTATTTACTGATATCACGCTTTTCACATAAAGATGTTATTTTATCCGCAATATACTTCTCTATCTGCAAGTAACTATACCTCATTTCCGCTATTACATGTTTTTATTGTACCTGTAATAATGAAAAAATATTAGTAATCAAATTTGCAAGTATTCATTCCCATTATAGGAAGTATAGGGATAAAAAAATATAACGATACTTTCGTTTCCGCAAAAGTCATTTTCGCTTATATCGTTTTTATAATAGCACAGACAGTTATGTTTGTCACATAAAAGTTTGAGACCTCAAACAAAAAAATAAGCCTGCCATTATCCCCAAGATGAAATCCCAGTTCTTCCAGCCACTTTCCTTTTAATGTAATTGCCGGAACTGTCTCATATTTATAAGCGCTCTGTCCACAAACCTTCATGTTTCTTACATTTTTCTTTGCCATAGAATTGACTCCTTTCAGATTTGACTAATAGATTTTCAGATAAAAAGAAAAAGCCGCTGACACGTTATCTTCTAACGCATCAACAGCTTCTATCCTGCTTTAATTCAGTGTATTATTCGGTTTTGTAAAGGTTTATTTGCTTTCAGCATTCTCCCTGATACGGTAATAATCATCCATATCAATGCCTATTTTTACCTTGGCATCTGGTTTTCGTTTGCCCAAAAGGCACACAGTCTCTATCCCGGTCGTCTGCGGGAACATATCCACACAGCAGATCCGCTCTGCCTCATACCCTCTCGCTAACAACACCTCTAAATCCCTTGCAAGGCTCGTTGGCTTGCAGGAAATATAGACCATCTTTTCTACTCCGTAGCTGATGATCTTTTCTAATGCCTTGGGATGGATCCCGTCTCTTGGCGGATCTAAGACAATGAAATCCGGTTTTTGTTCAATGTCATCGAGCACCTTTAAAACATCGCCTGCTAAAAATTCACAATTCTCTAAATGGTTACGTTTTGCATTTTCTTTCGCTGCTTCCACCGCTTCTTCAATGATCTCTACTCCGATCACCTCTTTGGCAACCGGGGCTAGAATCTGTGCGATCGTTCCGGTTCCACTGTAAAGGTCATAGACTACCTTTCCGTTTCCTGCATCGGCAACATACTCCCGTGCCGTCTCATAGAGTACCTCCGCTCCAAGAGAGTTTGTCTGGAAAAATGAAAACGGCGAAATAGAAAAATGCAGTCCGAGCAGTTCCTCATCAAAATGATCCTGACCAGATAAAAGTTCCGTGCGTTCATTAATCACGGCATCGGCCACACTGTCATTTTCCGTATGCAGGATTCCGACAACCGTTCCCTCTAAATCCAGGGAACAGATCATAGATACCATTTCTGATAACAGTTCTTTTGTATCAATACCCTCGATCATCTGCGTGGTCGTTACGAGGTCAATTAAAATCTCTCCGGTCTTGACGGCTTTTCGTACCAGCAGATGACGCAGATAACCCACATGACCCATTTTATGATAAAAAGGAACCTGACGCTCGGTAAAAAAGTCCAGTACACCTCTTAAAATTTTCGAATAATCCTCATCCACGATACGGCATCCGTCCACCGTTACAATATCATGAAAACTTCCGCGTTTATGCATTCCAAGACTGAGCGGGCCATCCTTGACTTCATCTCCAAAAGAAAACTCCATTTTATTGCGATAAGCAAGACTTCTCGGACTCTCTTTGACACCCTCGAAAATCTCATCTAACTCATAACCTGCATTCAAAAGCACCGGTGCTAACAGATTTTTTACCTGCGTTTCCTTGATCTTAAGCTGCTCTTGGTACGGTACTCCCTGATACATACAACCGCCGCATTTTCCGAAATACGCACACTCTTCTTCTGTCTGAAGCGGGGACTTTTCTATCACTTCTAAAAGCCTGCCCTCTGCTTTGCCCTTTCTTTTTTTATTAATGGAAAAACGGATCTTTTGTCCTTCTATTGCATTTTTTACAATGACCTTCTGTTCTTCTCCTTCTACACTGACAATTCCCTTATTCGGAAACGCCACTCGTTCTACAATTCCTTCTAAAACCTGTCCTTTTTTCATACATGCTCCTATACCTATACTCAACAAAAGTGTGCTTCGCACACTTCCACACTCTATTTTCATTCGTAACACAGCTTTTGTTCCGCACGCGAGCGATGCTGCATAGCAGCTATTTACTCCTCCGCGAGCTGTGCATTTTCGCCCGAAGGGCTTTTTGCTCTATAGGAAACACGACTTTTATGCTTTAACATAACATGGTATTTCCTATAGAGCAAAAAAAGGACTGCAATATGATTGCAGCCCTTTCGTATTATTCTTCATTATTCTGAATCTGCATCGTCCTCAAATTCATTCTCATCAAAGAAATCCTCGTCCATTTCATCGTCGAAGTCATCTTCAAAATCCTCTAAATAATCAGGTGCAAAGAAACGATATACAGCATATGCAATTCCTGCTACTGCTGCTACAATTCCTACCACTGCAAGTACTTTGAGAACCTTGTTATTTGCCTTCTCTTCTTCCTCTTTTTTCTTTAATAACTCGTTTAACATCTCTTCTACTCTGCTCATAGCCACGCTCCTCCATTTCCATATGCTGGTTACTGTTTGATTTTTTTCAGTATATCATATTTTTTCCTGATAGCCTATACATAATTCGTAAATTTTTAAAAATTTTATACTTTTTTTAGCTTTGCAAAAGAAGCAAACATTTTTTTCACACCGACCTTATCAAAGTCCACGGTTACCTCATAATCACGCCCGCCCTGCACGATATTCTGCACCGTTCCTTCGCCAAATTTCATATGTCTGACGCGGTCTCCTTCCTGATAGCCGAGCGATGCCGGATTGCCCGGTGTTCCAAAGGATTTTTCCGGTTTTTGCGGCATACCGTATGGTTTTGCCCGGAAGATCTGCTTTGCCTGCTGATACGTTGCCGCTTTTGGCTCTTTATGCTCTTTTTCTTTACGGACAGCACCGCTTAACAGTTCTCTTGGGATTTCTTTTACAAATCGTGATACTTTATTATATTGTGTTTCTCCACGAACCATTCTCTGTTTTGCACAGGTAATGGCAAGATTCTGTTTTGCTCTTGTGATCCCCACATATGCCAGACGGCGTTCCTCTTCTAATTCCGCTGCCGCATCGTCTGCCACAATGCTCATATAACTTGGAAACAGTCCGTCCTCCATTCCTGCAAGATATACCTGCGGGAACTCTAACCCTTTGGCACTGTGGAGGGTCATCAGAATAACATAATCCTGATCTTCATCGAGACTGTCGATATCGGCAACTAATGCAACCTCTTCTAAAAATCCGCTCAGACTCGCAGGCTCTCCGTTTTCTTCACAGACATCCTCATAGGCTGCCGCCTTGCTGATCAACTCATCAATATTTTCAATCCTTGCCTTTGCTTCCTCCGTATCCTCGGCCTCTAATTCCGTCACATATCCGGTCTGCTCGATAATATCCCTTAACAGCTCTGATACGCCTAAAATTTCCGCTTTAGAACGCATGGATTGGATAAACATTACAAACGGTTTGATCTTTGAAGCGGCACGTCCTAATGTGGTGATCTCTTCTGCACCACGCAACGCATTGTAAAAGCTGATATCATGGGCATCTGCATATTCCTGCACACGGTTTAAGGTTGTCGCTCCGATCCCGCGTTTTGGCACATTGATAATTCTTCGTACTGCCAGATCATCTCTTGCATTGTCTATCGTTTTTAAATAACACAATAAGTCCTTGATTTCCTTTCGCGCATAGAAGTTGACTCCGCCAACAATCTTGTAAGGAATCCCGCTGATGACAAAACGCTCCTCAAAAAGACGTGACTGGGCATTCGTACGATACAAAATGGCACAGTCTTTATACTGATAATCACCGGCCTCTACTTTTTTTCTGATATCTTTTGCTATGTAGTCTGCCTCTTCATATGCCGTATCAAACTGTTCAAAATCAATCTTGTCTCCTGTGCCGTTTTCTGTCCAAAGTGCCTTTTCTTTTCGTCCTTCATTGTTTTTGATGACTCCGTTTGCAGCATCTAAGATGGTCTGTGTGGAACGATAGTTCTGCTCTAACTTGATCACTCTGGCATTTGGAAAATGTTTTTCAAAATTTAAAATATTATAGATATTCGCACCACGGAACTTGTAAATGGACTGGTCATCATCACCGACCACACAGAGGTTCTGATATTTGGACGCTAATGTCCGGATCAGTTCAAACTGTGCCGTATTGGTGTCCTGATACTCATCGACCATGATATAGCGGAATCTTTCCTGATAGTAGTCAAGCACCTCTGCATCCGCACGGAACAGCTCTACTGTTTTCATGATCAGATCGTCAAAATCCAACGCATTATTCTTTTTTAATGCTGCCTGATATTCCCGGTATACCTTTGCCTGACGCTGTCTGTTGTAATCTCCCACTGCGGACAGTTCAAACGCCACAGGGTCCATCAGTTCGTCCTTCGCAGAAGAGATCGCATTTAAAAATGTCCGCTCTTTGTAAATTTTTGTATCAATCTCTAAACGTTTACAGATGTCTTTCATCAACGTCTTCTGGTCATCGGAATCATAGATCGTGAAATTATTATCAAATCCCAACCGGTCGATGTGTCTGCGCAGAATCCTTACACAGGTGGAATGGAACGTAGATACCCAGATGCTCTCTGCCCCATATCCGACCTGCTCACTGATACGTTCCCGCATCTCGCCTGCTGCTTTATTCGTAAAGGTAATTGCCATAATATTATAGGGATTGACTCCCTTTTCTTCTATTAAATAGCCTGTCCGGTAGGTCAGCACACGCGTTTTTCCCGAACCCGCTCCTGCTAAAATCAGCACCGGTCCTTCGGTCTGAAAGACGGCTTCTTTTTGCATATTATTCAACTTTTCGTACATAAAATTCCCCTTATCTTTCTTTTATCTCTGTTAAAGGCTAGCATTTTTCTGTTTCAGTGTCAATCTTTAAAAAATGGGTTTACGTCAAAACTTTAATATGCTAAAATTTTAAGTAAACAAAGGACTAATCAAAGGAGATTGATACTATGAGTAAAAATGTTCATACCGAGGCAGTGAATCATTTATTTGATGCAATTCTGTCTTTAGAAAATAAAGAAGAGTGTTACCGTTTTTTTGAAGATGTCTGTACCGTCAATGAGCTGCTCTCACTCTCGCAGCGTTATGAAGTAGCACGAATGCTGCGCGCACAGAAAACTTATCTGGATATTGCAGAAAAAACCGGAGCTTCTACTGCAACGATCAGCCGTGTCAACCGCTCGTTAAATTACGGAAATGACGGTTATGATATGGTATTTGAGCGGGTATCTGTAGATGATGATTCCGAATCCTAAGAAGAACCGATAACAGACCTGATCAATATATTAAAAATAACAGCCAGAGAAAACTAATAAAATACTACTAATACTAATAATACTGAAATTACACTAAAAATAATACCGGAATCATAGGTGAAACTTTGCCATGCCAATATGATGCACTGGCTCTGTCCCACTCATGATTCCGCTTTTGGATTTGTTAGATTATTTTATTCTTCTATACTTCTATTTCTTTGTCTTTTTCGCTTCTTTTTTAGCATCTTTTTTGGATTCTTTCTTATCCTCCTGCGGAAGGGAATCGATTATTTTTTCAATCAGCGTCTTTTTGATATACACATCAAAACTCAGTTCACAGATAAATGCAAATGTCTGTAAAAATTCCCTGTCTTTTTCTGAGAGATCCTCACAATCTAAAAAAGTCTTCTGGCTGATACTATACTTTCTAGCTAAATCCTTTAAAAGATTCTTTGTCTCCTCACTTTCTAAACTGAACACCTCACTGTAGATATCCGTCATACCCACGGAACTTTCCTTGTCTGTTCCAAAATACTTGTCCGTGATCGGGTTTAATATCCGCTGGATATCACTGATGCTCAAAATATTTTTAAAATAGTAAATAAAGATCAGACAGAGGATATGCTCTTTGGTATATTTCTTCTTCTCCGGTGGCGGGATCAGATTATTCTTCGCATAGTTGTTGATCATCGTCTTTGTCAGGATCTTGTCCTCAGGATAACGCTTCGATGCCTCTAACTGGGAATCCATAAACGTAGTGACCTGATCCATATATAAATCAATATTCGGCAGATCCTCCGGCTTTATATAGTCAATCCTATGCAGGATGTCGGTAATTCCGCTTAAGAAGTCTTTCATATCTATTGTCATAAATTCACCTCGAATTATATTATATAGTATTGAAAACTACTTGTAAAGACCTCGATGCTCTTTTTCATGTATGATCAGGGTGTTAAAAGGCGATTCCAAGTTTTTTGATTGGCAAATTGCACAAAGCCTGGACTGCTTTTGTGACTTTGGACGAAAGTTAGTAAATCTTAGTCTGGCTGTTCATGCATAGTGTTTTGCTGCCATGGACGGGGCGTTTAAGACGTACACGTCATTCCATCATAACCTGACTCAGGCAGACTTAGATTTTCTTATTTTCGTACAACGGAACAAAATAGACTCAGCTTTGTACAAGTTGCCAGCCACTAAGTTGTGAGGCGCCTTTTGACACCCTAATCCATATATATATAATAGTTCAGATACTGACGGATCAGTTCGGTAGAAGTATTCGCGATCAGTTCCTCCGGAAATTCCACACTCTCTAATACGTTTACGGCTTCCCTGTGATTTCCTACCGCATTGTCTGCATGGGCATCCGAATCCATGATTACCGGCACCTGATATTCCTTGCAGTATGCAAGCATTTTTTCATAGGACTCTCTTGGATTTCCACGATAGCTTGTCGGTAACAGGGAAGAATTGTTGACCTCTAACAACACATGATGCTCCTTTGCCCCTAATACTAATTCTTTATAATCAATGGGAAATCTTGCATCGTCAGGATGTCCGATAATGTTGACATATGGATTTTTCATCACATTCAGATAGGCTTTTGTATTTTCCACAATTCCTCCGCTTGTATAGCACGGCAGATGCATACTTGCAATTCCAATGTCCATCTCCGCAAGCACTCTCTCTGTTAAATCCACATGACCCTCCGCATCTAAAATATTTAATTCAACTCCATGCAAAACAGTCATTCCGTCTTTTTCTCTTGGAAGAATTCTGAAATTCTGAAAATACATCTCTGTGCAGCTTCCGTTCATCCGTGGTGCATGCTCGGTAATTCCGTAAATTTCCAGCCCCCGCAATTTAGCGGCTGCAATCATCTCATTCATCGTATTGTAAGCATGTCCGCTCGCGATCGTATGTGTGTGCAGATCCAAAATGTCTTTCATGTCAATCACTCCTCGTATCTCTATTTGTCCGTATGTAGTATAGCACGACCTTTTATTTTTTTCCATGTTCTTTCGCCGCTTACACCAGTCAGATATTCCAAGTTTCCTTGTGCAGACCATTCCAATGAAGCTCTGAAATCGGAAATCGTGTGCACCAGAGGGTTTCACGATTTCCTGAGTTTCATTTCCATTGCACAAAAAGAAACCTTCCATATCTGTAATCTTTACATTCCTCTAACACTTTTTTTATTTTGGCATACGCTAAACTAAAAACAATCGGAGGATTCTATGAAAAAGAAATGTATGGTTCTGTTTCTGAGTCTTTCTATGGTTCTGACACTGTTTGTCGGATGTTCCGATTCTAAAGACTCCGAAAAGCAACTGCAAAAAGTCACACTGAACGAAGTTGCTCACTCTATTTTCTATGCACCGATGTATGTTGCCATCGAAAAAGATTATTTTAAGGATGAAGGCATTGATTTAGAACTGGTAACCGGTTTTGGTGCTGACAAAACAATGACTGCCGTGCTCTCGAATGAAGCGGATATCGGCTTCATGGGACCGGAGACGACAGTCTATACCCATAATGAAGGTGCAAACGATAAAATTGTAAACTTTGCACAGCTCACCCAGCGTGCCGGCAACTTCTTAGTTGCAAGGGAAGAAATGCCGGATTTTCGCTGGGAAGATTTAAAAGGCAGGAAAGTTCTTGGTGGTCGGTCAGGTGACTGACACAGCACCATGTAACCGTCTGATTGTTATATTACGATTTTATTTTTCAATTTTTATATTTCATTTTTGTTCGTGTCCTATCTCTGCACACGTCCGCTGGCATCTCCACCTGCTAACTTCAGAACTTCTTCTTTTGATACCAGATTAAAATCTCCTTCAATGGAATGTTTCAGACAGGAAGCTGCCACCGCAAACTCAATTGCTTTTTCAGAGTCGTAACCCTCTAACAATGCTGCGATCAGACCGCCGCCAAAGCTGTCCCCACCGCCTACACGGTCAACGATGTGCATAGCGTATTTTCTGCTAAAATAATAGTCTGTTCCGTCAAAGAGCATTGCCGACCAGTTGTTGTCATTTGCAGAAATAGATTCTCTTAAAGTAATGGCTACTTTTTCAAAACCAAACTGCCGGGCTAACTGTGACGCAACCTCTTTATAGCCTTCACGATTCACGCTGCCTGTGATGACATCGGTGTCTGCTGCATGAATGCCAAAAACATCTGCCGCATCTTCTTCATTGGCAATACATACATCCACATACCGGCAGAGTTCTCCCATCACCTGTCCGGCTTTTTCTTTGCTCCAGAGTTTGTTACGGTAGTTCAAATCACAGGAAATCTTCACACCCATTTTTTTTGCAGTTTTGCATGCCTCTAAACAGATTGCCGCTACCTCGTCGTTCAACGCTGGAGTAATCCCCGTAAAATGAAACCACTCGGCTCCTTCTAAGATTTTTTCCCAGTCAAATTCTTCTTTGAGGGCAGAATAGAGTGCCGAACCGGTACGGTCATAGATGACTTTGGACGGTCTTTGCGATGCTCCTTTTTCCAGATAATAGATGCCGATGCGTTCTCCGCCTCGTACAATCTGTGACGTATCTACTCCGTATTTTCTTAGGGAATTGACTGCTGCCTGTCCCAACTCATGCTGTGGAAGTCTTGTGACAAATGCAGCATCAAATCCATAGTTTGCCAAAGACACTGCTACATTCGCTTCTCCTCCTCCATAGGTTGCCCCTAATTTGTCCGCCTGCACCAGACGGTAATAGCCCTCCGGTGCCAGACGCAGCATAATCTCTCCAAATGTAACCACACGTTTACTCATAGTTTACCTCTCTTCTCTCTTTTAAAACTGCAATATTCCCTTCTACTCTCTTTTTATTCAACGGATAGATAAAGATCAGACAAAGTCCCACGCCGATATAAAGGATTCCCGGCACTAACGTTGCCACATTGTAGATCCCGCCTGCCACTTCTGCGGTCTGCACCTGAACAGTCGAATCATATCCTACGAGTGCCAGTGCATATGCTCCCAGACCTCCGGAGAGTGCCTGTCCGATTTTTCTTGCAAATGAATATACTGCATAGATCGTTCCATCCTCACGTTTGCCTGTCCGCACCTCCTGATCGTCAATGATATCTGTAATAAATGCCCAGATGATCAGATTAAAAAAGCCAAAGCCAAAATATCCGATCACGGAAATGGCAATATACACTGCGGCGGATTTTACCTGAAGTACGAACATTAACAGGCTCGCAATCCCGCCGAGGATACAGCCGATTGCTCCCACTTCTTTTTTTCCGTATTTTCTGGTGATTGGCACGGTAAACGGTGCCATCAGAAGCATTGGAAGGATTCCGGCAACACTCATTACCGCCAGTGCTTCTTTATTTTTAAAATAGTCCACAAAAACGTACTGGTTGACAGACTGTGTCATCAGGGATGCCAATAACAATAAGATTGCCGCTGCAATAATTCCAAGCAATGCCCGGTTAGAAACGAGTGCTTTGACTGTCTCTTTGAAACTGACCTGCTCTTCGTGATGGGTCGGAGCAATTTTGACCCGTTCCGTTGTCATAAAATAGCACAACAGGTAGCAGCCGACTGCACCAAGGGAAAAGAGACCTGCAATCAGTGTAAAACGCGGTCCATGCACAAGCTGGTTTCCCGCCGCATCGGTCGTATACACCAGCATCGGTCCACCGACACCGATAATCAATCCGGCTAACGTTGCCCCTACACTACGATAGGTTGAGAGTGCGGCACGGTCATCGGAATCTGCACTTAAGACAGATGCCATGGAGCCGTATGGGATATTGATCGAAGTATAAAAAATGCTACCCCACAAGATATAAGTGACAAACATATAAATGACTTTGACCGTCATGGATGCACCCGCTAACGAGGACTGGTACATCAGAAAACTTGAAATTGCGACCGGAGCGCACATCCGACGCAGCCATGGACGGAATCTTCCGTCTTTTTTCGGATGCATCCGGTCTACGATCCTTCCCATTGTCACATCGGTAAATGCATCTATGCATCGTGCTGTCAGAAATAAGGTTCCCACAAGTCCCATGCTGATTCCTAATACCTTTGTGTAAAAAATCATCAAAAATGTACTGGCAAACAGAAATGTAAAATCATTTCCGAAATCACCAAACATATATCCTACTTTGTCCCGCCATCCAAACGGACGGACTGTCTTTTCTCTATCCATGATATTCTCCTCGTCTGTTTTATTTTTTGTAATCTAACGGCAGATTTTCCCAACGTTCTTTTAATTTGTATGCGATATCCTTTGGCTGACGCTGTCTTGTAAAGACACCTTTTTTATTGCCGTTGACGCGCATGATTCCCTCTGTGGTCTGGAAGTCTGCAAAGTTCCAGATTTGTTCTCCCTTAATAAAATCATAGGAATCAAAGACTTCATGTGTCATCTTTAAATACTCGTCCTGATATTCCTGACTCCACATCACGGATGGAAGTTTGTGTTCAGAAGCAAGTGTATCTGCACCGTATTCTGTAAAAATAAAAGGTTTATTTAATTTTTTCTCTTTCCATGCATTCATTTCTTTGCGGAAAAGTTCTTCTGCGACACTGATCTCATAGCCCCCCTTCATATACCATCCGTAGTAACGGTTGAGTGCAATGATGTCGCTGAACTGATAACATTTACAGGTATCCGGCAAGGAGTTCATAATCAGTGCAAACGTACGCGGACGTTTCTGCATATCTAACTTATTTGCAAGATCAAATACTTCTTTAAAATATGGCACTGCTGCTTCATTCGTGGTCTCCGGCTCATTCAAAAGACTCCATGCAATGACACTCGGATGATTTTTGTCCCTTGTAATCATCTCTTCAATGGCTCTTAAATGTGCCTTTAATAAAACCAGTGTTGTCTCTTTTTCAAAGAAAGCGGTCTGCTTTCCGGTACTTGCCTCCATAAAATTCATCAGACTCTGGAACATTCCCACTGCCGGAACTTCATCTATAATCAAAAATCCCTCGCGGTCTGCCATCTGATAAATTTCTTCGCTGTACGGATAGTGTGAAGTACGGAAGGAATTTGCTCCGATCCACTTCATCAGTTCAAAATCACGCTTCATGATACCAATGTTAAAACCTCGTCCGACGATATCGCTGTCCTCATGCTTTCCGAAACCTCGCAGATAAACCGGCTCTCCGTTTAACAGGATATCCGTTCCCTCTACCTTCACAGTACGGATTCCGATTTCCTGCTCATACTCATCAATGAGTTCTTCGCCATCCATAATGCGGATACGCAGACGATAAAGATAAGCATTACGAACCTGCCATAGATGTGCGTTTTCCACATACAGAACACCTTCTTTTCCATCCTTTTGTGCCACGCAGTTACCTTCAGCATCCAAAAGTTCCAACTGTACCGCATGCTCTCCATTCGTTCTTACCTGATAGGAAACTTCCGCATTTTTCCCATGAATTGCATAATCCAGATCAAAATCTACTACGGATTCTCTCGGCAGTGCCAAAAGGTATACCGACCGCTGTAATCCTGCATAATTAAAGAAATCAAAATACGGCTTTGACATCTTCTTTCCATTTGGCAGTGTGATCGTCTCTCCGCATGGAATATTGGTGCAGTTCAATTCATTATTGACTTTTACGACGACCTTATTATAAGAATCGTAGCGTACCACAGTTGTCACATCTGCACTAAAAGGAAGAAATCCCCCCTCATGCTCCGTAATCAGAATACCGTTGACATAGACACCTGCACGATGCGTTGCCGCTCCAAAGCGAAGCAGAATCTCTCTGCCTTCCCATTCGCCCGGCACAAAGAAATCTGTCTCATACCAGAAGTCTCCGGTATATTCCCGGATATCTTTTTCTGTATAAAAATCCTGAAAACTTGCCGGAACCGGAATCATTTCCTCTCCCGGAATCCCATCCATCCAGCCTTCTTTCTCTCCGACTGCCTTTTCATCTAAGCAAAACTTCCACATTCCATCCATGGAAATTCTTCTTCTTGTCAATGTTGTCTTTGGATATAACATAGAATGTTCTAACATCGTTTTCCTCCTCTATCTCTGTTGTGATTCGGATTGTAACGTATCTGTTCGTTACAGCGTGAGTAGAATTTCTTGCTATTCTGGTACTTTTTTTATGAATTTTTATAAATTTTAAAATTAATCTAAAAAATCTACGAAAATGGGAAATAATATTACGAGAAGAAAACGCAACTTAGAAAGGACTCTGCAATGCAACACGAAACTGAACTTCATTTTTTCCAAAAATTACTGGAACAATTTCATCTAAACTTCCGTATTCTCTGCGATAGCCATGGAACAATACCTGATCCGGATTTAGGACTGCGCCGTCTTTTAAATCCGGACACCGATTATTTATTGGAGTTTCAACGCCTCTGTTCCCACTGTAAGCCCCAAAGGGTCTATAAGATTCAGGATGAGTTTTTCTGTCACTATTTCTTTTTCCGGCTTCCTGAAGGCACGGAAACTGCCTATGCTCTTCTCGGTCCTTACCGTCTGAGCAATATTTCCACAGAGTCCTTATTAGAAAATGCAAAAAAACTATCTTTTCCCGATTCCCTGCTGTTACAGCTACAGCTTTATTATCAGTCACTGACCACTGTTTCCGATGAACAGCTCCTTTTGACTGCCTTACACGTTCTCTGTTCTGAACTTTTCGGTGGAATGGATGCTTTTTCTATTCAGGAAATCAACAAATCTGTTTCCTCTGATTACCAGCCTGTCGCTAAACGCCCTGTTTCCTCTTCGCCGGAAGAAACTCTTTTCAGTATGAAATTCTTAGAAGAACGCTATCACAAGGAAAATATGCTGATACAGGCAGTCTCCAAAGGACAGATTCACAAGGCAGAAATGTTTTTAAATGCCCTCCCATCCAAAGATTTAGAGCCACGCACCAGTGACTCTCTTCGTAATGTGAAAAATTACACGATCATCCTCAATACCCTGCTTCGCAAAGCCGCAGAAGCCGGTACGGTCCACCCTCTTCATATTGACAGCCTTTCCTCCCGCTTTGCCCATCAGATCGAGGCTCTCACCTCCGAGGAAGATGCTTTTTCCCTGCAAAAAGAAATGGCTCACAAGTACTGTCTGCTTGTCAAAAATCACTCCATGAAAGGCTATTCCCTGTTAATCCGAAAAGTCCTCACACGCATTGACTCAGATTTAACTGCCGATCTGAGTCTTAAATCACAGGCAGAGCTTCTCGGTGTCAACTCAAGTTATCTCTCCACTCTTTTTAAAAAAGAAACCGGTTCAACATTGACAGAATATGTGAACCGGAAACGTGTGGAACATGCTATTTTTCTTTTAAATTCTACTAACTTACAAATTCAGGAGATTGCCGCAGCCTGCGGAATTCCCGATGTGAATTATTTCACAAAGATCTTTAAAAAACAGGTTGGAAACACCCCGAAAGAATATCGGGAAAAGATTTTTTAATGAATTTCCCCGAAGCACTCTTTGACCTGCCCTGTGATTTTGGCATCAATCCACCCTTTTTGTGCCATATCCTCTAAAATTCCACATGCCTGCTCATGCGTCATGCCCTTTTTATATGGTCGGTCTTCGGTCAAAGCCTGATAGATATCCACACATGCTAAGATACGCTCCGGCTCGTTCAGCTCCTCTGCCGTCTTACCAAAAGGATATCCACTGCCATCTAACTTTTCGTGGTGAAGTGCTGCCCAATCCCGTATTTCTTCAAAATCTTCTACTTCCGACAGTATCATATAGGTATATCCGGCATGGTTTTTCATCTTAGAAAATTCCTCATCGGTCAGCCGTCCGGGCTTTTCTAAAATTTCATTTCCGATTGCCATTTTCCCAATATCGTGAAGTGCTCCTGCCATATAGATTTTCTGAATATCTAACCGGTCATAACCGAGGTATTCTGCCAGTGCTGCCGCCTTTTTGGCAACTCCGATCGAATGCATCCCCGTAAATTCAGATTTGTAATCTACGATCTGTGCAAAAAAATCCGCAAGATCTTTACAGGTCCCTTCATCGCAGAACTGCTTCTTTCTTGGTACCTTTTCCCAAAGGCGTTTTTCTAACTCTTCTCCTCCCATGTCTGCAAATTTTTCTTCGGAAAAGACTTCTAAGAATGCCTTCACACATTCCGCATCAAAGATCGTATTTTCATATTTCACTAAATATGCCTTTGCCTGTTCCCAGTTCTGCTGATCATAACCACCGGCATTTCCTATAATATCGATGGTATCGCACAAATGGATGATCCTTGCAAACAGAGGGATTTCCTCCCATTTTTTTCTAAACGGTCCTGTACCGTCTGCATTTTCATGGTGATATAAGATCACATTTGTCACATCTGTATAAAAGGGAAGTTTTTTGATATTCTGCTCCCCATATGCACAGTGAACACCTAATTTTTTAGAGGAAATATCCATCGTCTGATCTTTGATCAGATCATGCCGTACCTCTTCCGATATGTACTGCGTCAATGCATTGTCGTGTAGCAGCGCACACATTGCTAAATCCTGCAGCGCCTCTCCTATAATTCCAAATTTTTCTGCCATACATACACTGATGTATGCAACTCTTTTTCCATGCCTGTTTGTAACATGTACCAGTTCGGCCTCTATGCAGTCCAGTGCATAGGAACAGGCACTTACCAATCCTATGATATCCAGTTCCATCTTTTCATCCCTCAACTTTATACTGAAAAATCCTGTTTTGTTATTCTTTACCATAAATTATAGCAAGATATATTTTCTATGGCAATTTAAAGTTGAAATCCAGATTACCGAATACCCACATCTTCGCCCGAAGGGCTTCTTGCTCTATAGGAAACACGGTATTTCCTATAGAAAAAAACAGGCCTCACCAACACTCTCGTGTCAGTGAAGCTTGTTCTATCCTGTCTTATAAACCGCTTCCGGTTATTTTACCTTCCGGCTATTCACCAGAAATCCTATTTACAAGTCTTATTGTTTCTTCTTACAACGATTCCCGCTGCTCCTGCAAAGGATACGATCAGAAGTGTGGTCCAAAGTGTCATATCAGATGTATCTCCCGTCTTTGGAGCTGTTACACTCTGTTCCTTCTTCTTGGTATCTGTAGGATTCTTCTGTGTTGTCTGGTTATTCTTTGCGTTGTTGCTGTTGTTCTTCTTATTATTGTTATTGTTGTTTTTGTTGTTATCACCGGATTTATTTTTTGCTACTGCAAACTTCGTAGTTGCAGAACCATCTGTCCAGACGATTTCAAACGTATGATCTCCGGTAGCAAGTGTCTTAAGATAATCCACTTTCAATGTGATGATCGTGGAACCCTTTGTAACCGTATAGTTTTTCTTATCAATGATCTTACCATCCACTTTTACATTCTGGAACTTCTCCATTTCACCGTTTCCCCGAATGGTAAGACTTCCATCTGTATTCTCTGTCCATGAACTGTTGGCACCGTCAAGGATTTTATAGGAAACCGGATCCGGTGATGGTGTCGTACTTTCTGTCACTGTCAGAGTTGCTGCATTCGTTGTAACAGAACCCGCAGAATTGCTGATCACACACTGATATTTATAACCATTGCAAAGCATGTCTGCCACACCAGTCGTATAGCTTGCTTTGTCTGCTCCGGTAATATCTACGAATCCCTTGCCATTGTTTCTGTTTATCTGCCACTGATATGTTAAGTCTGTTCCTGTAGCTTTTACTGTAAAGGTTGCCTGTTCTCCTGCCTTTACAGATACATTCTGTGGCTGTTTACTGATACCTGGTTTCTTTACTGTAGGCTGAACCGGAGGCGTTACATCCTCTGTTACAGTCAGAGTTGCTGCACCGGTTGTAACAGAACCCGCGGAATTGCTGATCACACACTGATATTTATAACCGTTACAATTTTTATCTACTGCAGATGTCGTATAACTTGCTCTGTCTGCTCCAGCAATGTCTGCAAATCCCTTACCATCATTTCTGTCTATCTGCCACTGATACTTTAAGTCCGTTCCAGTAGCTGCCACTGTAAAGGTTGCCTGTTCTCCTGCTTTTACGGATACATTCTGTGGCTGTTTACCGATACTTGGTTTCTCTACTGTAATCTTTTGTTTGAAGGTTGCTTCTATCGTATGCGCTGCCCTTACATTTGGAAATGTATAGCTTGTTGCAGTGCTTACTGCTGCTCCATCCACTTTCAGGGATTCGATCTCATAGCCTTCATTTGCTGTAATAGTAAATGTCTGGTCAGCTCCTTCGACCACTTCCACATTTCCACTTGGCGAAATGCTTCCGTTTGCTCCGGCTGTAGCTGTAATCGTATGCTTAACGATCGGTTTTGGAATATTGATCGTGTAGGTAAATGTCTTTACCTCACTGTCCTGCATACCATCCTTTACTGCAATGGCTTTCAGGGTTGTTGTTATACTCTGACCTTCCGTTCCCGGGACAGTAATCGGGCCTGTATATCTTGTTCCGGTCGTTCTCCCCGGCTCTGCACCATCCGTTGTATAATAAATGGTTGCTCCTTCTGTAGAAGATTCTAATGCAACTTTCTGGTTCTCAGTATATGTACCGCTTTCTACCGATGGAGTCGGTGCACCTACAATACCTGCAGCACTGACTGTAATGGTAATCCTGGTAGTAAGTGGTACTCCATTTGCATCTATATTTTCCGGACATGTTACCTTACCGGTTAAAGTTACAACCTGCTTTGTCAATACAGAAGGATCATATTTACCACTTACTGTATCCCATGTAACATTTGCTTTGTCTACCGTATTTCCTTCTGTCACAATGTTAACCTGCGTTGGAAGGTTCATATCCTGATAATAAGCAGTACCATTCGCAACGGTAATAGCCCCCGGTGCCGTGATTCTTGTAAGTTTATCCTTTGCCGTTACAGGGAATGTGTATATTGCCGTTAAGGTTCCATCTTCATGCTTTGTTACATGTGCGTTATGTCCATTTATGGTCACTGTTACAGGATCTGTAAACTCGTAGTTTGCAGATGCTTCAAGAGTAACGCTTGCTGTATAGATTGTGTTATAGCCTGCGGTGGTGTCATTCGGTGTCCATGTAACAGCAGGTGCAGTTGTGCTGACCCCTTGGGTTGCACATACGGCAGAAGTATCTAATGCCGTATTGGATACCGGTGTGTCAATCCCTGTAACCTCTACCGATGAAATATCGGTCTTAACCACGTCTGTTGTCGCTGTTGCCTCAACCGCATAAGCCACACTATCTTCCGTTACCTCCAGCCAGATTTTACAATTTGTCAGATCAATATCAGAAGGTGTATTCGATTCTGCTGCGATATCAGAGGCATTTACGATCACATTATCTGTTCCACTGATCTGTTTACTGTAATACCAGTCCTTCGTTCCGTCATTCCCTTGTACTACAAGTGCCACATTACCTGCGGTATTTCCTTTTTTCGCATTGATCTGTCCTACGTCAGCATTGCAGGTTACCGTACCAATATCCTTGCCGCCTCCATTCAGTCGCAAAGTCATTGCTTTCCCTTGTGCAATCTCACCTGACACTGCGGTATCAGAAGTTGCCGCTTTTGCCGATGATGCAAAGAGAACATCTGTCAGATTCAGATTAGAAGCAGGATAGGTAAATGCTTTTGCTGAATCATTGATAGAAAAAGTAGTCGAAACATTACCATAACCATCCACAGCATACACCCGCTGATCATTCTCATATCCAGGATTGGCTACGCGTGTCCATACCCATGAACTGCCCTCCTGCTTCGTTGAGTCTTTCAAATAGGTAGTCAGTAACAACGATCTAGTACTCCAGGTTCCTATTTCTATGGTCTTTCCCTTCGTATAGTGAGGAGCATATAATTTGTCTGTAGTTTTATATTTGTACTCGGTCGTGTTCCCACCTATATAACCACTTGTTTCTATCGTAGTCGCATTCATCAAGTTCTGCTCTGCTACAGAAAAGCGGTTCTTATCCTTCGCTATACTCTGCAGTTTAGCTCTTATATCACTTGCTCCGTAATGATTACGACTTACAGTTTCCTGTTTCTTTGATGAATCGTATTCCCCCCAACTATCCTGTAATGTTCTGTTTTCCTCCGTTGTGTTCGTAAATGTCTGACGATCTATAACCGGGGTGACTGCAAAAATGGAAGCATTATCACTAGCTATCCGGTTATCGTTTCCTAAGATATACCATTCCTGCGGCTTTCCGTCTTGATTTTTACCAAATGCCAGCACGCCTATATTATTGTTAGGTTTTCCGTTAGTGTCCGTTCCAAAGGTCTGATAATCCTTCAACTGTTGCTTTGTTGCATAGGCTGTCACACTCGGTTTACTGGTTGCCGCCCGTACAGATTGCATGCTGTCCTCGAACCCCGGAATCACTCCCGCTGTCATTCCGAATGCCAATACGCCCGAAAGCAAAGCTGCAATTCCTTTTTTCATTTGATTTCGTTTCCTCATATGCATTCTCCTTGTAAACTTACATACTTTTTGTTATAGTAATTATAAATCGTACCCTAAGGGACAAGTCAAGTGATAACTACCCTTATTCCACATATTTTTTTCAAAAAAGAACGGAGAACGATCATGAAAAAGCAGGACGATCATTTATTTAAAATAGGCGAAATCGCAAAAATTCTTGGTATCACCAGAAAAACCATCCTTGTCTATGAGGACATGGGCTTACTGACACCTGCCGTCAAGGATGAAAACAGTGGATACCGCTACTATACCGCCGATAATATGACACAGATCCGCTCCATCCGCTCTTTGCAGACCTTAGGACTGTCTCTCTCAGAAATCAAGGAATATTATTATGATTCTAAAAATCTCGACCACCATCTGGAACGTCTGATGGATCTGCGTGCTGCATTAGACCGCAATATCCAGTTGCTTCAGGTGCGTGCTGCAAAACCGGGCGATTTAAGCATTCATCGTGTACGCCTGCCAAAACAGGTATGTTATTGCCGCAGATATCAATGTAAGGATACAAAGGATGCGGCTGACAAATTGCGTGACACTTATATTGCCGCCGCCAGAACCGGAAAGATGTCCATGTCTGCCAGAATGTTTACCATGCGTATCGGACAACCTGACATGGGTCTGGATCTGATGTGCTGCATTCCGGTCGAGGACGATTTTACAGGCGAAGAACGGACAGAGTTTGCCGAATCCCCTGCTCTATGTGTCTATTACCGCGGGCCTTATGAGGGGATCGGAACTGCGATCGCTACCTTAAATACCTATGTAGAGATCAACCATATCCAGACCACAGGACCGTTTCGCAGCATCTATTTAGAGGGTCCACCCAGCCGTGGAGAACAGAGTTCGGATTATATTACGCAGGTTGCTGTTACGATTTGATCCCTGCTGCAATCCTGCATTTTATATTCCCAGTTCATTATGAAAATATTTCAATGGTGAAAAACTATATCTTCTCTCAAACTCTTTTTTATGTAATTTTCTTCTTCCTTTCATATGTGCCACATAATCTTCAACAAAATCCAATGCTTCTTTCTTAATCCTTTCTAAATTCACCATTGTCTCATTAAATTCATCCGTCAACTTTAATATGTGACAATCATTCTCCGGTAAATTCATTCAATTTTTTCTCCTGTGGAAATGCCTACTCGAACGAGTAAAAGAAACGAGAGACTTTTCAGTCTCTCGACATCAGCTTCATCATTCGGTCAATTTTTATTTTACCGTCCTGTCAGAACCGTCACAGGACTCATCGCTCGGTCAATTTTTATTTTACCGTCCTGTCGAAACCGTCACAGGACTCATCATAGATGATGAAGAAGAATAACTTCTATTCTTGACTTTATTATACGCATATCTTTTGTGAATATCAAGACTTTTTTCTCTATTCCTAATATAACTGCCCCAAAAATCCACACATCAACACTGTCCACCTTTTATATGATAGTGATAAAACCTTTCATTGAAAGATGTGAGTCTTTTGCACAAACCGACGTATTATCTCTGGCACAGTGATTTTTCTTCACAGGAAGAATTTGAAGCCGAACGTAGAAAATATGCTGACATCGGTTTTCGGGTTGTCACTTTTTCAGATGGCGATCCGGATGCCGATATCCATAATGGTATCCAGGCACTGATCAAAAATCATTTATCTGATACCGACTGATCTTATTTTTTTAATTTCTGTCGGAAGAAAAAGTATTTTACGGCAAACTGTAAAAAGATAACCATATATAAAACCATTAATACAGCAAACACGATCGTAAGTCTATGTGCTCCATGTTCGATCGTGGACATGTAACCATTTATGATCAGACAGCAAAAAATGGCGATCAACGGAATGATCCTGCCGTAAAAAATCCGCTGCATCATTTCCAGTCGTGAGGTATCATCGCAAAAAATCTCCTCTTTTTGCTGCATCATAGCCATCGGTTTTCGAAAATAACAGTATCCATTAAAATCCATCAGATACTCCCATCCGCAGTCTTCAAACATCTGAACATATTCGTTCTGATTTTTCATGCCTTCCTGATTATAATCTAACTGATAAACCACCTTCTCCGGTTCACATTTTTTAAACGTATAGATGCCGGGAAATGTCACATGTTGAAATTCCCATCCCTCCTGATGCCTTTTACTCAGATAATCTGCTTCTTTTTCATAATCCATAATAGAAAACCAGCGAACTTCTTTTTTCTTATCACTCATTCCATTCTCTCCTGTGCATTGCGATACAATCTGCGGATCCTCTTCCACTCCAATTCCAGAACTTCTGTACCGAGATCTGTAATCTGATAAATTTTTCGCTTATCTTGTTCACAGACAAATTTGATCAATCCGTCTTTTTCCATTTTCGATAGACTTCCATACATGGTTCCCGGACCGAGTATGACTTCATTGTCTGTGATTTCCTTTACTTTCTGTACAATTCCATATCCGTGATTCGGAGAACGCAGACATAACAGAATATAAAATCCGGTCTCCGTCATCGGAACATAAACTTTTTTTATATGTGCATCCATTGTCCATTTCCTTTTTTAGTGCGATATATCGAACTACGATATATTATATATCACACTGCGATCTATATGTCAATTTTTTTAACGATTAGGGGGGCAAAAGGCGATGTCATATCATTCCATAATGCTTCATAAACTATTTACATTCAAGCAGAAAGGCTCCTCTATGAATGCAGGATATGTCCGTCTCTCCAAAGACGATGATAAAAAAAATTATGTTTCCATAGAAAACCAGAAGCTGATCATCAGCCAATACGCAGCCGATCATGGCATCGCCATCGACCGCTGGTACGAAGATGACGGCATTTCCGGCTATGTCTTTGACCGACCGGGATTTCAGCAGATGATGGCTGATCTGGATCACGATATTGATACTGTCTATGTCAAGGATTTTTCACGCCTTGGCAGACATAACGCAAAAGTGCTTTTATTACTGGACGAATTTCAGGAGCGTGGAAAACATTTGGTTGTGATCGACGATAACTATGATTCTATGGAACCAGCCGATGATACAATCGGGATTAAAACCTGGTTTAATGAGCGGTATGTAAAAGACACCAGTAAAAAAATCAAACGTGCCATAGGTGCGAAGCAAAAAGAAGGTGCACTGCTGACAAGACCGCCGTTTGGGTATCGGCGTGACACAGACAATCCGACGATGTTCAGCATTGATCCTGCCGAAGCGGAATCCATCCGATCCATTTATCGGCTCTATCTTTCCGGTCTTGGCTACCGAAAGATTGCCAATTATTTAAATGAACAGCAAATCCCTACTCCCTCTATGAAACAGCACGAGCATGAAATAGAAAACAGACAGTTAACCAAAAGAAACGTTGCTTTTCGCTGGTCAGACAGCATGGTGCGGGATTTACTTGACAATGATTTTTATATCGGTACGCTCCGCTTACGAAAACGTGCCAGAAAAACCATCCATGGCAAAGACTGTCGCATCCCCAGGGAAGAACAGTATCTATTTGAAAATCATCATCCGGCAATTATCGATGAGACTACGTTTTCTCTGGTGCAGGAATTAAAAGAAAAACGCAGCCGTACAAACTACCGTGGCAGCTTTGGACAATGGGCAGGTTCAGAAGTTCCAAATCCATTCAGCGGTTGTCTGTTCTGTAAGGATTGCGGAAAACGTCTCACACCGATCAAACGCCAGACCTCCGGCAGAGAACGGAAATATTATATCTGCACCACTTATAATACGAAAGGGAAACGTTATTGTTCTAAGGCTCATTTGATTGAAGAAGCCGATCTGATGAGAGACATCCTGACCTATCTCCAAGTGTGCAGAGATGTTTTCAGTGACATAATTGCCGGCTATGATCCAGAGGATTTTCAAACAGAGAAGAAAAGCTTAGAACAAAAAAGACAGGAACTGCATACCGCGATCGATGACCGGAAAAATCAACTAAAACTCCTTCTTACACAAAAAATAAAGGATTTATCACTGGCTGCCGAAAACGAAACTTCCATCCACAATGAAGATTTTATCCATGAGGCTTACGAGTCTATGCAAACAGATTTATGTAAACAAATTCACGAATTGGAAATGCAACGAAAAGAACTGGAGAAATCTGCCACAGAAGCACCGGATATAGCGGACAGTTTAAAAAATCCTCTGGATATCATGGATCACATAATTGCAAAAGGAACTCTGGGGCATAAAGATATCGAACTACTGATCAAAAAAATCATAGTGGATGAAAACGGAATGCCGGAAATCACGTTAAAATATGGCTTAGCCAGCTTCATAAATAACAACCCTACCAAAGAAATGAATTGCAGAGAAAATACTATCATTGCAATCGTTATGAAATTGATCGCAGAGGACAAACGCAGTTACACTTCTGCAAAATACCTGTCAGAACATCTTACCGATCTGGGATTTTCAAAGACAAAGCAGAGTATTTTACCTTATATCGAATTGATGAAAACACTCGATATCCTAAAGGATACAGACAATCCACGAAAGCCTTACCGTATTATGAAATCCGAAAAAGAAATCTCCCTGCTTGCCCGTAACTATTTACCGGATTTATCAGAGGAAATGACCACGAAGCAAATATCGGACGATTATTTACATGGTCGTGTGGCAGACAGGTGGCATGCCACAGATGGTTTTTGAATATGTTTTAAAACAGCAGGGAATCGACCCCAAAAAAGATCTAACCATTGACAAGAGTATTGATTTTGGAAGCACTGCTGCTGCTTTTTCCGGTGGAAATGGCGATTTTTCCGTTGAATTTGAACCAGGCGCAACCAATTTAGAAAAAGAAGGCTCCGGCTATGTGGTTGCTTCCCTCGGTGTGGATTCCGGCTATGTGCCTTACACGGCTTTTTCTGCAAAAGAAAGCTATATCAAAAAACACCCTGAGCTCATCCAGAGCTTTACCAACGCTCTGCAAAAAGGCATGACTTATGTCAACAATCATTCTGCTGCGGAAATTGCAAACGTCATTGCCCCTCAGTTCAAAGATACGGATGAAGCCACCATTGCCCTGATCGTGGAACGTTATCAGAAACAGGATACCTGGAAGGACGATTTAGTATTCACTAAGGACAGCTATGAGCTTTTACTTGATATTTTAGAGGAAGCAGGCGTTTTGACCGACAGACCGCCTTATAAGGACTTGATCACCACTACTTATGCGAAAGAAGCACGCTAAGTTACCCGAAAATAGTGTCTGCCCCGTGAGTGTTTGCGCAAGATTTCCTGCATTCTCCTTTTTCTATGCATAAATGAAATCTCTGCACTGCCTCACGAGGCAGCAAATATTTTCCTATTTTAGCAGTATTTTTTCAAAAGAGAGATCAGCTTTTGCATTTCTTCATCGGTTCCGATCGTAATCCGAAGATAATTACTGATACGCTCCGGTTTTGCAAAATAACGCACATAGACATTCTCTTTTTTGAGATTCTCAAAAAGCTGTTTTGCCGAAACATCCGGATGTGTTACAAATACAAAATTGCTCTTAGAATCTTCAAACAAAAAGCCTAATTTTTTTAACTCTTCCTTTGTCCATTCTCTGGTGCGGATGATCTTGTCGGTGGTCTGCTTAAAATATTCCCGGTCCTCCACCGAGGCTTTTCCCATTGCCAGCGTCAGCTGATCCATGGTGTAAGAATTAAATGAATATTTAACATCGTTCAGATATGCGATCAGCTTCTCACTTCCAAATGCATATCCAATCCTCATGCCCGCCATGGAGCGTGATTTTGAAAACGTCTGTACCACTAACAGATTCTCGTATTTTTCAATCAAAGGCAGTGCGGATACCCCTCCAAAATCGATATAGGCTTCATCCACAATGACCACAACATCCTGATTTGCCCGGATGATCTCTTCTACCTGTTCTAACGGCATGAGAACGCCGGTCGGTGCATTCGGATTTGGAAAAATAACACCACCGTTCTCCCTCTGATAGTCTTTGGTACAGATCTGAAAGTCCTCATCTAACGGCACGGTCTCATAAGGAATCCGAAATACTTCTGCCCAGACATCATAAAACGAATAGGTAATGTCCGGGAACAGGATTGGTTTTTTAGAATTAAAAAACGTCATAAATGCCATTGCAAGGACATCGTCCGATCCTACTCCGGCAAACACCTGTGAAGATCTTACACCATATTCTGACGCGATCGCATCCACTAACTCAGAAGATGCCGGGTCAGGATAAAGACGCAGTCTGTCTGTTTCAAATTTCTTCAGTACTTTCTGTACTCCCGGTGCCGGCGAGTATGGATTCTCATTTGTATTCAGCTTAATGATATCTCTTTTTTTCGGCTGCTCCCCCGGTGTATATGGGGTCACCAGCCTTACATTTTTTTCCCAGTTCTTCATTTTACTAACCCGTATTCTTTCGCTAATTCTTCAAATCCTGACATGGATTTTTCTATCATCTGTGGAGAAACACAATATGCAAGCCGCACATAGCCCGGACATGCAAAGGCTGCTCCCTTGACCATGATAATGTGATATTTTTTCGCTGCCTGTACAAATCTTTCCTCATCCTTATCCGGAGACTTCATCCACAGATAGAAAGCTCCCTGCGGATAGATGCAGGTAAAACCGAGCTTTATCAGCCCTTCATACAGTAACTTGCGATTCTTATCATAAAATGCGATGTCTGTCTTTTCATCCACACATCGGCTGACTGCCTTTTGGATCAGCGACGGTGCATTGACAAATCCAAGGGTTCTGTTCGACACCTCTAAGCCGGCAATGACATTCTCTGCATCCGCAACCTCATCCGGTACTGCGACATAACCGATCCGCTCTCCCGGCAGTGACAGGGATTTGCTAAACGAATATCCCACGATCGTATTGTGATAATACTTTGTTAAAAATATTTCTTTTACGTCATCATAGACTAACTCACGGTATGGTTCATCTGACACTAAGTAAATGTCCGTTTTAAATTCCTGCTCCTTTTTTCTTAAAATCTCTGCCATTTCCTGCAGTGTCTCTTCCGTATAGACTACACCGGTCGGATTATTTGGTGTATTGACTAACACGATCTTCGTCTTAGCCGTGATCTTTCCTGCAAATTTTTCTAAATCAGGCTGAAAACTTGCAAAATCAGGTTCTACCTCTACGATCTTTGCATCAAAATTTGCTGCATAAGACTTATATTCTCCAAAATAAGGGGCAAAGACGATGACTTCATCCTCCGGGTCTAACAGTGTCTTAAAGATAATGTTCAGACCGCCTGCTGCCCCCACCGTCATGATGATATTATGTGCATCAAAGGAAGTCTGGAATCTCCAGTTCAGATTCTCTGCCATTGCCCTTCTGACATCTTCATATCCGGAATTTGACATATAGCCATGTAACTCTAACGGGTCCATCTCATTCACGATCTCTTTGATCGAGCGGTTGACCGACTCCGGTGCCGGAGTTGCCGGATTTCCGAGACTGAAATCATATACGTTCTCAGCACCATAACGTGCTGCCATTTCTTTTCCTTCATTAAACATTGCACGGATCACAGAACTTCCCGCCAATGCCTGTGCTATCTTTTTTGAAACCAAAATGCTCCCACCTTTCCTGACATTTCTAAAAATAACTCTACTACAACTCTTTAGTAAAGTAAAGTAAAAAACACCTCCAAAGCAACAGATTTTTCTATTTCATCCATCCACTTCAGAGGTATTATATTTTCCATATATTTTTATGATTCAGACAAAGATTTAAACTCTTCCTCTGCTGCCGTTAATGTGTCATAGTTTGATACCATGGCTTTCGCTCTGTCGGAAAGTGCATTATAGGCATCTCTTGCTCTTTTGATCGCATCTCCACTGCCTGTTGTTACTTTGCCGATCTGACCGATCAGGTCAATAACACCATTAGCTTGTCCCTGTGCCTCATTATTTGCCTGATTCTCTGCCTCCTGGCTGACTAATCCTGCATAAGCTGCTTCTGCTGCCTCTAAGGTACTGTAATTACTTACATAGCTTTTTGCTTCCTCGGAAAGTCCGTTATAAGCATTTCTTGCATTGGTGATCGCACCTTCACTGCCTAAGGATACCTCTCCGATACCGTTGATCGCATCCACAACCGATGCACCCTGATCCATGGCGATCGCTTTCGGGCTCTCGGTTCCAGGTAATTCATATACTAAGACCGGATAACCTGCTGCAATATTTTCAAAAATGGTCTTTGCTGCTGCATATGGTAAGTTGACACATCCGTGAGAACCGTTTCTCTTATAGATGTTTCCGCCAAAGGTACTTCTCCAGGAAGCATCATGCATTCCGACATTGCCGCAATACGGCATCCAGAAACTTACATCAGAAGAATAGTTTTCTCCCTTTAAGGTTGCATTACGCTCTGTATAGGTAACCGGATAAGCTCCAACCGGAGTACCGTTTCCTTTTGAGATATTTCCTGATACAAAATCGGAATCTACTACAAGATTACCATTTTTATAAAAATACAAATGCTGTGCCGTCAGATTGATTTCGACATAAGTATCTCCGTAATCATTCTCACCATGACTGTTCGCTGTCTGTGCATAAACAGGATCTCTTGTCACGTTCTTGCCGGCATCAATATCCTTTTTCAACTGCTCTAATTCTTTATCATTACCAATCTTCCAGCCGTAGCTTCCATTTGAAATTGTCACAGTGCTGCCCCATGAAGTCTTTAAGGTCTTTGGCTTATAAACGGTATTATACTTAGAACCCAGACTCTTGACATAAGCAAGTGCCTGCTCATCATCCACAACTGCCTTGCCCTCTTCAAACTTCATCCACTTGCAGATTTCCGTTCCGTCTAACACTTCCTGCTTATCCCCAAACGTATATGTAATCTTTACATCTTTTAAAGTCTTCATCTTTGCTAATGTCTTCTTTAAGGTCTTAGAATCTTCTTTTACCTTTGGATCTACATAGCATTTTTCTTTATCCATGGAAAGCTCGGACTGTAAATTCAATACAGAGTCCTGTAACTTTTTCCAAAATGCTTCTTCATCTACGGTGGTACCTATATCTTCTTTTACGATGACATAACCGTCTTTTTTATCTTCCTTTAAAGTCGCATCTACCGGCGGCTTCATCTTGTCCTTATCCATGCAGGACAACTGGTTCATCTGCTGCTTTAACGCAGCCTCATCGTAGCTTACGATGGATTTTGACTCATATACTTCCGGGGAAAATAAAGTGACTACCCACTTAAACCCGTTCTGCTTCTTTAAAATCTTCTGAAGCGTATCATCAAACTCTACGGAAATATTGACATCTTTTCCGCTGATTGTTTCGCTCTTTTTTCCTCTCTCCCGGATCGTCAGCTTATAGTTCTTAACCTCTGACGTGATCGCATCTTTTACGCCATCCGCATTTTTTCCGGCACAGGAGATTCCGTTGATCACTGTCCTTGGCAGATAGTGTGACTGAAAGAAAATGCTTCCCGCAAGATAAATGACTACCAGCGCTCCTACGACGGAAGCTGCAATGATCGTTCCTTTTTTTGATATTTTTTTGTTTCCTTGTTCATTTCCAGAATTCAATTTTTTATCCTCACTTACTTTAACTTTTGCAGTTACCCTATATTGTATTATATTATCTTCGCCTTTGATGTCAACTTTTTCGTTAAATTGTAACATTTTTTTAAGAACTTGTAATTTCTTAATTTTTTGTGAAAATCCATTTTCGCACATTGTTCTTTCATTTTCTCTGTGCTATAATCCACAGGTAATAATGAAATTTTAAAAACATAGAATAGACACGAGGTGATACTCTTGAAATATATTCGGAACTTTTTGGTGAAATACAGTCATATATGGGTATTCTTATATGGTCTGATTTATTTCCCATGGTTTACTTATTTAGAAAAAAATGTAACAAACGACTTTCATATTATACATATGGCGATCGACGATTCCATTCCGTTTGTTGAATATTTTGTCATTCCATATTTTTTATGGTTTGGCTACGTTGCAGCGGCAGTTGCCTACTTCTTTTTTAAGAACAAAAATGATTTCTATCGGCTGTGCGGCTTTTTAGCTGCCGGAATGACCATTTTTCTGGTTGTTTCCACCATTTATCCAAACGGACACACACTCAGACCGGAAAGTTTTGCACACGATAACATTTTTACGCAGGCAGTTGCATGGCTTTATTCTACCGACACACCGACGAACCTGTTTCCGAGCATTCACGTTTATAACTCTCTCGGTGTACATATTGCCGTGACAAAGAGTGAATGTTTCCGTGAAAAAAAGAAGACAAAATTTGTCTCCTTACTGTTATGTGTCAGCATCATTTTATCGACAATGTTCTTAAAACAACATTCCTTTTTTGATGTGATCACTGCATTTGCAATGGCAGGCATTTTCTTCTGCCTGATTTATATGAAGTCTCCTGCTGCTGAGGAGTCCTACGAGAAACAGTTTCATCATATTTAGGGACGATCCATCATAATCATATCTGAAATAAAAATATCAAATATCAAAAAAAGAAATCGTGAAGCCAAGGCAACACGATTTCTATTTTTTTATAATTCCTCTAATTCTTCTAACCATATCTGTGCCGAAGCATCACTCGGCATCCGCAAATCTCCTCTCGGTGAAACTGCTACCGTTCCGACCTTTGGACCATCCGGCAGACAGGAACGCTTGAAATGCTGGGCAAAAAATCTTCTCGTAAATATTTTTAGCCATTTGAGAATCGTCTCATCATCGTAGACATCTACAAAGGCAATTTTCGCAATCCGGTAAATTTTTGCCGGGGAATATCCTGACCTTAACATATGGTACAGGAAAAAGTCATGCAGTTCGTAAGGTCCTACAATGTCCTCGGTCTTCTGTGAAATTTTACCGTCCTCCGGCGGAAGAAGTTCCGGACTGACCGGCGTATCTAACACGTCATAAAGCACTGCTGCAAGTTTGTCACTTCCACAGGTGTCGGCATAGTAACGTACCAGATGGCGTACCAGTGTCTTTGGTACGGAAGCATTGACCGCATACATGCTCATATGGTCTCCATTGTAGGTCGCCCAGCCAAGAGCCAGTTCTGACAGATCTCCTGTTCCGATCACCAGACCTCCTTTTTTATTGGCAATATCCATTAAAATCTGGGTACGCTCCCTTGCCTGGGAATTTTCGTAAGTCACATCATGGATATTTTCTTCATGCCCGATATCACGAAAATGCAGGCGGACTGCATCGGCAATCGGAACTTCGATGAACTCTGCTCCTAATTCCCGGATCAGATGCAGCGCATTGTCATAAGTCCGGTCGGTTGTTCCAAATCCCGGCATCGTGACTGCTGCGATCTGCTCTCTTGGAATCCCCAACAGGTCAAAGGCTTTTACCGTAACCAACAGTGCCAGCGTAGAATCCAGTCCTCCCGAAATTCCGACGACTGCACTCTTTGCATGGGTATGCGCCAGACGTTTTTTCAGTCCGTGCGCCTGTATCAGTAAGATTTCTTCACAACGTTTTTCACGGTCTTCCTTACTTCCCGGTACGAATGGCATCGGATCGATATAACGTGTCAATTTTGTCTCTTCTTTTTCTAAAGAAAAATAAATTTCCTGATAGTTTCCATCGGTTGTTTCAAACGTACTCATCCGTCTGCGTTCTGAGGTAAGTTTTTTTACATCGATTTCCGAGTAGAGGATTCCTTTGGTAAAACGCTCGGACTCTGCTAATACCACTCCGTTTTCTGCAATCAGATCATGACCGGAATACACAACATCCTGCGTGGATTCTCCCTCTCCGGCGCTTGCATAAACATAGCCGCACAACAATCTTGCCGACTGTCCTTTCACCAATTCCCTGCGATAGGTTTCTTTTCCCGTAACCTCATCGGAGGCTGACAGATTGGCAATTACGACTGCCCCTGCCTGTGCATGAGCAATGCTTGGCGGCTGCATCGTCCACAAATCCTCACAGATTTCTGCTGCCACTTTTAACTCCGGTATTTCTTCACAGCAAAAGAGCAGATTCATTCCCATCGGAACGGTAATCTCCTGATTCAAACGTACCGGAACCGGCTCTTCCATACCTCTTGTAAAATGACGTACTTCATAAAATTCGTTATAGTTTGGAATGTAACGTTTTGGCACAATACCAAGGATTTTTCCATGATTTAAAATTGCTGCCGTATTATAGAGCTTTCCGTGATACTCCAACGGTATTCCCAGAAAAATCAACGCATCAATTCCTTTTGTCTGATTACTGATTTCTAATAGTGCATCCTTTGCTTCACGAAGCAGGATTTCCTGCAAAAATAAATCCTGACAGGTGTATCCGGTAATACATAGCTCCGGTAATACAATAATTTTTGCCTTCTGGGCTGCTGCCTCACGGATCACTTTTAAGATTTCCCTTGTATTTTCTTTGACATCTGCAACGGTTACCTGCGGAGTGACTGCTGCTACTTTGATATATCCGTCTTTCACTTTGCAATCTCCTTTAACTCATCAATACTGAATGTATAATTTGTATTGCAGAAATGGCAGTTGACCTCAATCGGTTCTCCATCATCAATCATTTCCTGTAGGTCTTTTTTGCCAATACTAATCAACGCCTTGGTAATTCTCTCTTTAGAACAGTTGCAGGAAAACTGTGCCGGCAGTGTGTCGGTAATCTCCAAACCGAAGTCTCCAAGGATTTCTTCTAATAACATCTCCGGTGTCATGCCTTCTTCTAACATCTCGGTGACAGATTTCATTTCCGTGATTTTTTTCTCTAGCTGCTCTATGATTTTTTCATTGGTAAACGGCAGAAGCTGTATGATAAAACCTCCTGCCTGTCTGACCGTGTTATCCTTATTCATTAACACTCCTAACCCGACCGCAGAAGGTATCTGCTCGGAGGTTGCAAAATAATAGGTTAAATCTTCTGCAATTTCTCCGGTCTGCAATGCAACCTGTCCTGCATATGGCTCTTTTAGTCCCATGTCTTTGATGACGTTTAAGATTCCGAGTCCTAATGCACCGCCTACATCTAATTTGCCCTGCGGATTCGGTGGCAGCATGACATCCGGCACCTCTGCATAACCTTTGACGTTTCCTTTTGCATCGGCAGTTGCTGTTAAGCCCTGTACCGGACCACCACATTTGATCTGCAGTGTTAAAAGGTCTTCGTCCCCTTTCATCATTGCTCCCATCATTGCTGCTCCGCTTAACAGGCGTCCTAATCCCGCTGTGATCACCGGACTGGTGTTGTGTCTTTTTCTTGCCTCTTCTACAAGGTCTTTCGATGTAATGGCAAATGCCCGGATTTGGTTATTTGCCGCTGTTGCTCTTACAATATAATCTGACATGTTATTTTCCTTTCTCTCCTGCGATAATATAAATTCTCTCACTATCTGCCGTTGGACTCTTCTTGGTTTCGGCATCATATGCCGCTAAGAACTCCATGCCGGCTTCTTCTACTAATGTGTGCATCTGCTCTAGTGAATAGCCTCTTTGATAATGAGTTTCTTCAAATTTTCGATAAAGCTGTTCTTCTTCCCTGATAAAAAGTGTCAGGTCATATTCGTTGATCTGCTCCTCTTTGTCATAGTAGTTTTCCCAGATAAAACTGCCCTCTTCGCGATTTTCACAGATCGTTGTATCACCTAAAACTGTTTCATATTTATAGACGGTATTAAAGTCAAAAATAAAAATCCCGCCCGGCTCTAAATACCGGTTCACGCTCTGTAACGTCCAGATGATCTCGTCCTCTTCTAACAGATAGTTAATGCTGTCACATACGGACACCATCGCTTTTGCCGTTCCATACAATTCCAGTTCACACATATCCTGACAAAGATAGAGTATTCCCTCTTCATTCTGTTCGCTTGCGATCGCAAGCATATCTTCCGACAGATCAACTCCGATCATATCATATCCGGCTTTGGCTAAAAGTCTTGTCATCTTTCCTGTTCCGCAGCCTAGGTCACATATGACACCGGAATGGATTCCATATTCTTTTAAAACCGATACGATATAGTTGCTCCATTCCTCATAGGGAACGTTATCCATAAACAGATCATAGACCTGGGCAAAAGTTGTGTACGCATTCATAGGCTGTCCTCCATTCTTCTTATAGTATCAATTTTTTTCACGAAAAGCAACCGCACAATCCGCACGTTTCTCCTTGATTATTTCAAATACAACCTTTATACTAAAATTTATGATGGAAAATTACGAACACTATATTACAAAAAACATTAAGGATGTATGCCGTACCAAAATGATCTCTCCGATCATTTATCTGATCCTGCTTCTCGCACTCTGGATCCTTTCACCGATTTCAGAGATTGTTTTTCCAGAAAAGGCAGACAGTAACGATTCCTTATCCACGCTTCACAAGCAGGATGTTTCCTATATGGATACGAAACTTACGAATCTTTATTTTACCGGCTACACACAGACAAGCCTTGGATTTACGACCGGTTATTATTACTATACGATGCGCGGTGATGAGTGTATTCTTGTTTTGCTCTCTCCTTCCACCAGCGAAGAGGGATTGCCAAAAATTGAGTCCCTGCACACCAAAGGCAGACTCGCAAAACGTGACCGTGCTGCGAAAGACGTATTAGACAACCTTTCTAAAGATCTGAACTGGACGGAAACTGGCATTGCTTCTAAGGTAAGTCCTTATTATATTAATGAACCGGACTGTAGGAATTTTCGCAGTTATCTGCTGTTATTTCTCTACTTTGCAAGTATGCTCTATGCATTCATCAGTCTGATCCTGTTAGTTATTTATTACCGCTTTCCGTTATTGTCACCACCGGTACGGCAGTTATCCCGTTTTGGCAAACCTGCGGAGCTTCTTGCCGAAGCAGAAGAAGAGCTTGCCACACTGCCACAGCTTGCCACGGATGATATGTTTATCACAGAGCATTATTTTATTGAAACTTCTAAATATGGAATTGCGATCGTACCGATCCGGGAAATTATCTGGGTTTACAAACATTCTACCCTGCACAAATTTTTCTGGTATCATTTCAGCATTTCCTATACGCTGCACATTACGGCAAACAAGCATTTATATATCCACTGTCCGAAAAATATCAAGTCCGACATTGACGGTATCATGGACTATTTAGCGGAAGCCAATCACGATATTTTAGTCGGATTCAGTGAAGAGAACCGCTTAGCCGTACAGGAAAAACAGGGAACACCGTTACAAATTGAAAAGTTTTTGGAGATATTAAAAAAGAGGATTTAAACAATCCTCTTTTTTATCGCATCTTAAAACAGACTCTTAAAGAAATCTATAATGGACTGGAACAAGCTCTTTAATTTTGCTCCAATACCGCTGTTAGACAACAGTCCTAACTCATCTAATCTGTCATACAGATCCGATGCCTGATTTTTCAATGTATTCCAGTCTAAATCCAAGTCACTGATCTTCTTTAATACATCTAATAATTTCGCTTTCTGGTCATCCGTCAGCTGGACATCAAACTCCTTACATCCCTGTTCAATCGCCTCGTTGATACTCTTATCATCTTTTAAATCATTCTTTACGACTTCCTGCTTCAGATATGCCATCAACTCTTCTGCTTTCGCTTTATCTCCGCCGGTCGCATCTGCTAACTGACCTGTTACAACAATTTCGTTCATTGCTGCATCGAGACTGTCTTCCTTCACTTCATCTCCGGTCATCTCTGAATATGCTTTTAACGCACCGATCAATGCTGCCGTACCGGAAATCGGGAACGGCCCTGCTACGATGATCTCTGCATCTTCAAGTCCTGCTGTTGCAAGTGCACTCTTATACATTCCGACTGTACAATAGGAAATATTCTTAATGGATATCTGGATTCCGCTTCCTTTTTTTCCTTCCATAATTAATACGGAGGATAATGCTCGACTTCCAATCGTACTGGATGGAAGATATGCGTCTAAATACTCATGCTCCATCGCATTGGTTACCTGTACCACATCATAATCGGAAAGTTTTGCCGGATCAATTCCCATCAGACCAAGAACGGTTGCCTGCTGCTCTGCTGTTAAGTCTGCACCAAGTGCTAAATAGGGTTTGTCATGTTTTCCTACCACGACATTATCGTCTGCAACTTCTGTCTGAACGTCACCTTTTACCGGTTCCTTTTGGGTTTCCGTATCCTGTGTCACGGTTCCTTCTACCGGTGCCTGTGCTGCATTGTCAGAAGTCTTTTTGTCTGTGTCAGAACTTCCCGTATCGGAAGCATTCACATCTGACGTATCGGAATTCATTGAACTTCCTGTGCTGTCTGCTGTATTTTCCTTCTGCTCGTCAGTTCCCTGATCAGAACTGCTGCCTGTTGTCTGTGTATCATTGGCAGTATCTGCACTTCCATTTGCATCTGTCTGCTCATTCTGTTCCTGTACCTCAGTCGTTGTATCCGTATTACTTGTCTGGGATGCAAATGCAGGCATCACAAGGGATATACTCATAGTTGCTGCTAAAAGAATACCCATCACTCTTTTTATATTCTTTTTCATTTTTTTCCTCCATTTCATTTTCGTAAAATCTGCTTTATTCATTCTGACATAGAACCTTGATAAAGTCAAAAGTATCGGACAAATTTAAGGAAATCTTTAGAATTCTTCTATCATTCCTCCCCTCTAACGGAAGTGTGTGATCAGAACTTCTATCTGTGCCTCGCCAAAAAATGTATTGATCTGCGGATAATACACTATAGAAAGATTTTCCTTATGTTCTTCTAAATATTTCTGATTCTCATAAGCATCTCCGTCAAAACAGATGGCCGGATAACTCCGGTTCTTTTTATCGACCAGCTTCATCCGTACAAATTTCCGGTTCGTTCCGACAATTCTGATATCCCGCACCCGCAGCTCTTTATCTGCAAATACCGGCTTTTCGTTCCCTTTGCCAAATGGTTCTAAAACCGAAAACTCATGGATCAGCTTCTCTGACAGATATTCTAACGTCATCGGCACATCAATGCGTATTTTTGGCTGTAGATCTTTTTTTGTCAATGTACAACGGTCATTCAGTCGCTTTCGGAAAATATCTACGTTTTCACGCTGCATACTGCAACCGGCTGCCATCGGATGACCGCCAAACTTGTCCAACAGATCCTGACATTTACAGAGTTCCTCATACATGGAATATCCTTCTATGGAACGCCCGGAGCCTTTGACTCCCTCTTTTGCATTTGTCAGAACGTAAACCGGTCTGTGATAGCGTTCCCGGACGCGTCCTGCAATAATTCCTGCAATACTCTCGTGACAGTCCGGCAGATAGATGACTAAGACCCTGTCCTCTGAAAGTCCCTGTGTTTCGATGCACTGCATGGCATCCTCGATTCCTTTTTCCGTCAGGGCTTTTCTGCTCGTGTTGAGTTCTACTAACTCCTCTGCAAGTTTTCCTGCATCAACTTCATCTTTTGTTTTTAACAAAAGCAATGCTTTTTTTGCCGTATCCAGTCTACCGCTCGCATTCAGACACGGTCCAAGTACAAATCCGATATGGTATGCCTTTATTCCTCCTAAATCCAGCTTATTGGATGCGATCAGAGAACGCATGCCGATACTCTTTGTCTGATTCAGCCGTTTTAAACCTTCCTTTACTAAGATCCGGTTCTCATGTTGAAGCTCCATGACATCTCCTATCGTTGCAAATGCCGCATTTTCGATAAAAACATCTGCCTGCTTCATGCCCTTTCCTGTCATATCATAGAGTACCCGTATCAGATGCCATGCAACAACCGCTCCACAGATTTCTTTGAACGGATAGGCACAATCTTTCTGTTTTGGATTGACGATCGCATCTGCATCCGGCAGAATCTCTTTTCGTTCACCGTTTTCTTCGCAAAACGGGATTTCATGGTGATCGGTTACGATTACGGTCAATCCGTTTTCTTTTGCTCTTTTTAGTGCATCTGCCGCTGCAATCCCATTGTCACAGGTCAGGATCGTGTCCGCTCCCTCTTCTATGGCAGCTTCTACTAACTGCTCATTAACCCCGTAACCGTCCTTGATACGGTCAGGAATCGTAACATAGACTTTTCCACCTAAATTCTCAATTCCCTCCCACAGAATATAAGAGGACTGCACTCCGTCAATGTCGTAATCGCCAATAATGCAGATTTTCTTTCCCGACTTTATCTTTTCTGCAAGAATTCCTGCAGCTTTTTTTACGTCTTTTAACAGATAGGGCGATGGCAGCATGTCCATCGTTCCGTTCAGATAATTGTTGATCTCCTCATCGGTAATGATATCCCGGTTACGCATGATCCGGGCTGTCACCTGATCAATACCGTATTTTTTTCCTATTTCCTGAAAATCGGCTTTTTTTGCCCACACCGTCCAATTCTCTGCCTGTCTCATTTGTACTTCACTTCCATCAATGTCAATCCTTTTGCCGGCATTAAAAATCCTGCCTGTTGGCGGTCTCTGCTCTCAAGAATCCACTCCATATCCTCCGGTGTCCTTTCTCCACGTCCGACTTCTACTAAAGTCCCGGTCAGGATACGGACCATATTTTGCAAAAATCCGCTTCCCGTAAAGCGCATTCGGATCTCATGTTCTGTCTCTTCGATTTCTATCTGATAAATCGTTCGGACAGTTGTTTTTTTCATCCTGCGGTTTCCGCAAAATGCCATAAAATCATGTGTCCCTGTCAGATGCCCCGTAGCCTCCCGCATTTTCGCCACGTCTAATTTTTCTTCCATTGGCCAGACATACCTGCGTTCAAAGACATCCGGTTTGCTTCCTTTATAGATGCGGTATTCATAGGTCTTTGACTTGGCATTTAATCTGGAATGAAAACGCCCGTCTACCTGCTCCACTTGTAATATTGCAATATCTTCCGGCAGATATTCATTCATATATTTTTTGATTTCCTCCACATCCCACACTGCCTTTGTATGAAAATGTGCGATCTGACCTTTCGCATGCACTCCGGCATCTGTCCTGCCGGAGCCCTGTAAATCTATCTCTTCTTCTGTCATACGCTCTAAGACCCGCTGCAATTTTCCCTGGATGGTCGCTTCCGTATTTTTCTGCTCCTGCCAGCCTTTATATCTTGTCCCTTCGTACTGTATGGTTAATTTATAGTTTGGCATAATTCCTCCATGGTGGTTATTATGTTATTTCTACGAAACAAAAAACAATACACCAACCATCATTTGACAGTTGGTGCTATTTTGTTATTTCAATTATATTTCAAATAAAAATCTGCTTCCCTATTGATATAATTCTGCAATTCTCGTAACAGCAACGTAAATTTCCGAAATTTTATACCAGGTCGGATAGTCTACCACTCCGGTATCCGGAAGATTGAACACCGACTGGAACTTCTGTACTGCCGCCCTTGTTTCCGGTCCGAAGATGCCATCTACCGTTACGGTCGGAATTGCCGGGTAGTTTCTTGCAATTGCATTTAACTGCTCCTGTATCACTCGAACATTGTTGCCTCTTGAGCCGACTTGCAAATCTACCCGCGGCCACGATGCCGGCACACCCGATACCTGTTCCGCAGTATTAATATACATGCTGTTGCCGTAGAAGTAACGGAGGATTTCAATAGCACTGTAGCCCTGATCGCCCAGATACTTTGAACCCCACTGTGTCATCCAGTTCGGGCAAGAGACCCTGTCACCGTCACAATACTGCGTTAAGATCGGCTGTCTTACATTTGGTCTCGACAGATAATTTACAAACATCTCATCGACAATCCTTGAAATATTAGAAAAAATATTCCGTCCAAATACCCATTTATGGTCAAATGCCGTTGACGATGTAATGGTAAAATCATAGCCTTTATTCCGATACCATTCCGTATAGACACGGTTCAATGTAAAGGACATGATCGCTAAAATATTCGCCCGCAGTGTTGCGTCCGGCCATGTGGAATAAACTTCACTGGATGCAACGTTTTTAATATAATCTCTGTAACGTACATAATAATTCTTTGCTGTAGAATCCGTTGGTGCTCCATCATGCACGATCACATACTCCGGAATGACTACGCGATTAAGTACGATCTCTCCGGTTTCTGCTACCGGTTTTACTTCTGCTTCTGCAATTTTCGGTGGATAATCTCCAAACAGTGTATTTGCCGGAATCACAATGTTTTCCTGTTCTTCCTCAATTTCTCCGGTCGGTTCTAACTCAACTTCCTGGATTGCTGTCTCATCTGCAAACACATTGATACCGGAAACATTGACCGGATGATATCCTCTTGCGGTTACCTGGATCGTATACTCTGCATATGGCTGCGGCTCTCCCGGCTGCATACTATATTCTAAGGGAGGGGTTGGGAGGGTTACCTGTTCCGTCTGCCCTGACTCATTTGTATCTAATTCCTCTAACTCCGTCTCCGGGTCTGCTGTATAGGACAACTGGATCCGGGCATTTGGAATCGGTCTGTGCCTCCTGCTTCCTGTTACATTTACCTGTAGTTTTCCTCTGTCCACGCCTTCGGTCTGCATGGCTCTGATTTTGCTTCCTGCCATAGAAAACCTCATATTTTTCTTCAAAATATTTTATGCAGGAAAAATCAAAAATGTGTCACTGACTTATGGTCAAACGGATACTACTTTACTTCTACCGTCCAGCCGTACTTGTCTTCTAACTTGCCCCACTGGATTCCGGTCAGTGTATCGTATAATTTCTGGGTTAATTCACCGATCTTGAAGTCATTGATGGTAATCACATCATCTTTATAACGTAACTCACCAACAGGAGAAATTACGGCTGCCGTACCGGTTCCGAATACTTCCTCTAATTTTCCGTCATGTCCGGCTTTCATTAGATCATCAATGGATAATCTTGTCTCATTTACTTTGTAACCCCAGTCTCTTAAGATATGGATCATGGAATCTCTGGTCACACCCGGAAGAACAGTTCCCTCGATTGGTGCTGTATAGATTTCGCCGTCAATTTTAAACATGATGTTCATGGTTCCGACTTCCTCTACATATTTACGATGCTCGCCGTCTAACCAAAGCACCTGGGAATATCCCATTTTTTCTGCTTTTACCTGTCCTAAAATAGAACCGGCGTAGTTACCACCGCATTTTGTAAATCCTGTTCCACCTTTTACGGCACGGACCAGCTCATCCTCTACTAAAATCTTAACCGGGTTGATACCCTCTGCATAATAAGCTCCTACCGGACAGCAGATGACCATGAATTTGTATGCAGTTGCCATATGCACTCCAAGAGCACTTTCTGTTGCAAACATAAATGGTCTGATATATAAAGAAGTTTCCGGCTCTGACGGTACCCAGTCCTCTTCTACTTTTACTAATGCTTTTACTGCTTCTACAAACATATCTTCCGGCACTTCCGGCATGCAAAGTCTTGCATTGGAGTTGATCATTCTCTTTGCATTCATCTCCGGGCGGAATAACTGGATTTTTCCTTCTGCCGTGCGGTATGCTTTCATACCTTCAAAAGTTTCCTGTGCATAATGAAGTGTTACACATGCCGGTTCTAAAGTGATCGGTGCATATGGTACAATTCTTGCATCCTTCCAGCCCTCATCTTTTGTCCAGTCCATTACAAACATATAATCCGTCATATATTTGCCGAAGCCTAAATGCTTCTGATCCGGTTTCTGCTTTAATTCCTTACATTTTTCCATTCTTATTTCCATAAATAAGCCTCCATCCTAACGTATTAATTCTATATCTGTTGTCAATTATTATACTTTTTTTGAATGGTGTCAAGATTATTCCGACGGCTTATGTAGAATATAACTCAAATTTATAGTCCATACTCCTGTTATGCTTTTTATTTATATCAGGTATTTCTTTTTCTGCTGACATGCCCCTGAATCATATGATATAATGAGTGCAAGCGAGAAGAACGTGCTTGCACGTTCGGCGAGCGACGAAATTACCGAGTGAGCCTGCTCACGAGGTATGAGTGCAAGCAATGAATAATTTGATGAAAGAGAGGTATTTTTATGCATACATTTCAAACCTATCCTTCCGATATGTTCGAGATTGATCCATTTACAAAAATCGGCTCCGAATGGATGCTGATTACTTCCGGAAACAAGGAAAAGGCAAACGCATTGACAGCAAGCTGGGGGGGACTCGGCTTTCTCTGGGGCAAAAATGTTGCGTTTATCTTTATCCGTAAATCCCGCTATACCAAAGAATTTATTGATAATGGTGAAACATTTTCGATGACCTTCTTCGATAAGAAGTACAAAAATGATTTAAAATATTTTGGTGCTGTTTCAGGACGGCAGGAAGACAAATTCAAGACTTCCGGCTTAAATCTGAATTATCACAATGATGTTCCTTTTGTTGATGAAGGAAATCTTGCATTTATCTGTAAAAAAATGGCAGCCGTTCCAATCACAAAAGATATGTTTATCGACATGGACATTGATGAAAAATGGTACTCCAAGGCAAATCTGGATGACTATCACACCATGTATATTGGTGAGATCACAGACATCCTTGCCCGCTAAAAAGAACATTTTTGATGTGTGATCAATAAGATAGCATTAGAAATGATATCAGAGATAATATTAAAAAATAAGCCGCACAAGGATGTGGACTTACAATAGGATCCCCCATAAACAGATAAGGTAAATAACCAAAATCTGCTTATGGGGGATTTTTTTCCTTTGTTAATCTTTTATTCTTTGGCGTTCGCCTATAGTCCCTACTTCTCCAACTTCACAAACACCGGAGAACCGGTTGCTTCCACCTCAATCTTTCCATCGGTAACCGGAATCTTATAGGAATTTCCCATCAAGTCATAGACTTTTGCAGACTTCGCTTCTACGGAAATTGTTACCGTCTCCTTTTCCTTCCATTGATTAACCCATGGAAGATTCGGTGTCCTTACAATATTTTCGTTACTGTCGTTGCTCAGTCGTTCTTTGGTACTCCACAGACCCAGCATCTCTTCATTCTCTTTTTTCAAGCCACACCGGAATGCCCGCACCGTATCGGAACCGGTGGAGATTTCCTCACAGCTTTCCACAGACTCTAAAAGTCTTGTGATATTTGCATAGGCTGCGGCAGATGGCTTTGGAAAAATTCTTCCACTGTAATCCTGCTGATAAAACAGTCCGAAATTGTTCTCATATTCTTCCGGCATAATGGTATGATAGAGATTCTGCTGGTCAAACATTGAATAGACCTCTATCTCATCGACACCATAGGATAACGCTAACAACAGCTCTCTTGCCATGTAGTCTGCCTGTGTCCGCAGATCCACACCACTGGAAATCCCCTCTGTCTGCTCCGGAGTCGTTGGCAGTCCACACTCATTTAAATACCATGTCTTGTCTCCGGTCTTATCTAAGAACTGACGGGTTCTTACCAGACTGCTTTCAAAACTCAGCTCTACCTGTGGGTCTTTCGTCAGATCCGGGGAATATGGAAATGCATAGCCATGTGTTACTAACACATCCTGTTTGTCCATAATGCCATAGTAATCGAGACCTTCTAACCAGATGGATTCACCCTGGTAAACACCGGCTCCTAAATACTTTAGTCCTGCATCCTTAATCGCCGGATACGCTCCTGTATAATTTACCTCATAATAATATGCCATATAGTCTTCTTTGGAATAACCATAATAAGTTGCATAGAGATTCGGCTCATTTCCCGCCTCACAGCCATCGAGTAAATCTCCAACGTCATCTAACACACTTCGGATTGCCTGTTCATAGACCTTCGGGTCGAACGGTTCCGACCAGTCGTCTAAAAGCAGATACTGACCATTGATACGGATACCGCTCTTTTTCAGGCTGGCAAGATTTTTCTTTAAAAGTTTTGTATCCTTTTCCGCATATTCCGGAATGCCGAGTCCGACACGCACATTCGCTGCACCTAGCTCCTGTAAAATAGAGATCGTATCTTCATTCGGCTGATACTGTCCAAAATGAACACCGCTGATGCCGAACGGACTGCTCTTTGTATATTGATAAGTATGCTTTTTTAAAACGGCAAACGGATAGACCTCCTTGTAGGTATCTTCTCCTGACTGCATCGTCAAAATTGCGTAGTACATACCATAGGACGGTGCCTCAAAAGCAAGTGTTTTCTGCTCATTTCCCTGTTTTTTCACAGAGAACTTCTCTGTCTTTTCTAAACAGGTACTTCCGTCATATCCATAAATCTGACAGGAAACCTCCGCATCCTTCTTCTGGTCCGTCAGATTTTCCACTTCCATTGAAAAATTCAAATCCTTCTGTGTATAAAGAGTCGCACTTCCGGTTCCCTTCGTAGTACATTGAAACGAAAGTGCCATGTCCAAATTCTTTTTCGCAAACAAAGCACGATTGTCGGCTGTTTTGGTGTCTTTTTTTGTGGAAAATACCAGTGCCAGATGCAGTTTATCCTGTGGTTGCTTATCGTCTGACATTGTAAGCGGAATGGCATGCTCCGGGTAAGCCTCTAAATAATTCTTCGGCTGTGCCTCCTCACCTTCATAGAACGTGTACATACTTCCGCCATCTTTAAATCTGTGGATCCAGGCAAGACTGTCAAAGGTCTGATATGGAAAATCATCGTTTTCCGGGAATTTCCACGTTCCGACACTCCGCTTTTCCACCTTCTGATATTTCTTTGTGAATTCCCTGACATAGTATGCCGAAGCAGCATCTTTTCCACTGTAGTTTTCTAAAGAAATCTCAACATCCATGTACTCTTTATAGAGCGTATAGATCGCAGTCACATCCCCGGCATTGTCCGATAAGGCATAATGCACCGTAACAACCGGATTTTTCCCCGACTCATCCACCGTATAATCTTTCATCTTATCGGTTGTATAAAGCGGTTTGTCCGCTTCTCCTAAAATCGTATATTTTCCGACTCCATTTAATACCTCGACCGTCCGTTTTGCAGGCGTCATCCGAAACACTTTCTCCTGCTGGTCTTTCGTAATGGCATACTGATAGTCATATCCTTCAAACTGATACAGATAGGACTCCTTTTTTCCCTTCATGCCGTTGGTACATCCGACTGTTGCCACGAATAAAACAACGGCACACAGCAGACCTCCCCAGATCCTGATCGCTTTTTTCATCTTCTTTCTCACCACTTTCTTCTAAATAAACAGCTTTGTCCACGGTCTTTTTATCTTCATCAAAATGATTCCGGAGCATAACACCAGCCCCGCAACAATGATATAATCCATCCAATAAGAAAGGTGCACACCTGTCACCTGTAGTAAAAATCCGAGCACTGCGATCACCGCCGGATGTACAAAATAAATATATGACGACATCCTTTTTAAAAATACCGCATGACTTTCTAACTGCCCTAACGGATGTCTGATCAGACAGGACATTCCAAAGATCAGTACAAACGGCATCAAAAACATACTCGGAAAATCAGAGATCCATCCCTTTTGAATGACAAGCATTCCTTCTATCATACCTAAAACGGACGTGATAAAAAATCCTGTTTCTGCCAGCTTTGGTCTTTTTTCTATTACAGGCAAAAGTCTTACAATATAATAACCGAACATCACTCCCGGCAGCCCTAAACAGAAAATGTTGCGGAATACAAAATAATATTTCCATCCGTAAAAATCTCCCAACACCGGAATCTGTTCTCCAAGCGGCAGATACGATGTTCCAAGGACACCGATCATAAACAGGATCATCGATACCGCAGCCAAAATCCGTATTCCCTTCTCACCGCATAATTCATATACCAGACAGATGAGTATCATAACATAGATCAAAGAAACCACATACCAAAGGTGCGGATAACTGCCCTCGGTAAAAAAGTACAGCACTCTCTCCGCGAAGAATTTTCCAACAGGCTCATGTCCTGCTGCTACATTCAAGACAAAACTCATCAGATAATAGACCACCGTCCAGACACAGTAAACCTTCAAAAGACTGCGTATCTGTGTCTTTGCTGCATTGCGTCCCTTTGAAATCTGCAAAAAACAATAATATCCCGATATCGTAAAGAATAAAATGACCGGATATCGTCCAATGACAATCCCAATGATCGGATAGGCATCTAAGAGGCTGTCATCCAGTCCCCAGCAGGTATGCAAAAACATAATACTAAGTGCCGCCAAAAAGCGGAATAAATCTACCGATACATTTCTATTTTTCATTCGTACCCCTTCTCCTTACCCTGAATTGTCTGCACCACTGCAGCACCACTCTGCTGAACAATGTGAACGCCAGTACTTCTAAAACATACAGTGCTGCCGGCTGCTGAATGCCGATCATATCCTGTCCGGCAGATAAGATCGCAATAAAAAGCGGATGGGCTAAATACAGATAGGTGGAATAGTCCTTACACAAGAGTCCCTGTTTTTCCCATGTACTTGCCGGATGCTCTAATAATACCAGCATCAGGAAAAATGTAACAAAATGTGTGCTGAGTAAGCTCCGTATATGTGTATTTCCGGTCAGACCTACGATACTCCAGAATTCTACCGTATATAAGATCAACGAAAGGATCAGTAATCTGCCATCCCTTTTCGGGTTCATGGCATTTTTCTTCTGGAATAAAACCACTGCATATCCCCAGATAAAACATGGGATTCCAAGACACAGGATCTCTGAAAACGAGGAAAACCAGGATGCATCCAGATACGGTCTAAGCCATGTGATCCGCTCCATAAGCGGCGTATAGGCATAGCAGAGTGCTCCGAATACAAAAAATACGATACTGATCCCCAGTAAGATCTGTAAGCCCCGCTCTTTTGCAATCTTATAAAATAGTGCCGTCAGACAGAGTGCATAGATCAATCCGACCATATACCACAGATGCCAATAGCTTCCGACAAAGAAAAAATTCTTTACATAGCCAAGCACTGCCTCGCCTGCATTCTCTCCATTTAATAGAACATTCACTGCAAAACTAAGAGAAATGTAAACGGCTGACCAAAGCAGATAAATCTTCATCATCCGCACGAAAAATCTCAAAAAACCGGTTCCCTTTTCCACTAACATTTTCGTAAAATAATATCCGGAAACCATCAGAAAGAACTGTACAACGAAACGTCCGCTGTATTCGATCACCCGGACTGCCATATGCTCTGTTCCAAGACATTCCGTTGCGCTGTGCAGCATTACAACGATCAGTGCCAGTATAAATTTTGTTATATCAATGGATGCATTTCTCTTCTCATTTGCCATAACTGTTATCCTCTTGCAATTTTTTTCAGATTTTTCATTTCCCGCTTAATATCTTTTGATTTCAGTAACACATAGATGATATATGCCGCTGTATAAAGCAGCATTGCAGTAATGCCACCAATCTTCCAGTTCACCAGAATAAAAATCCCGGTCAATGCAACCTCTAAAATATTGTCCTTCCAGACTTTGACAGGAAGGCTGCTTCGAAGTAACATTTTCTCGGAAAAAATATTTTTAAACATCATCAAAAGCACAATACTGATCACTGCCGCGTCCAGACTTCCCATTAAAAATACCGTGATCCAGGACAGCAATGCACTGATACCAACTGTCACAAGACTGTTAAAAAGAATCAGTTTTTCTTTCCGATAAGCCTTCAGATAGGTGTCGATCAGGGCAACGGAACGTGTCTCATAGACACAGATCGGGAACAGCACTGCGAGATAGTGCAGGCTGTCATGATATTGTGGCAGCCAAAGCTCTAAGATCCAACGCATCGGTGTGTAAAAGATCAGCACTGCTAAAACCGGAACCGTCAGAACCGTTCGCATGGTCAAAAACAATTCCTCTAAGGTCTCTTCCTTCATTTTTTTCAACATCGGAAACAGTACCACACTGACCGCACCGATACAGGTAATGACCATGTTCGAAAGGCTCAGTGTCAGTGAAACCTTTCCAAATACAATCGTTCCCCACTTCTGCTCGATCGCAAAACGGACAATTCCTATGATCAGCTGACTTGCAAAGGAAGCGGCTAACAGTTTATAGCCGATGCCGATAATCTCTTTTGATTCCTTTGTAATCTCATGAAAACTGTCTAATTTTGCAAAGACGATCTCCCTGCACACATACATCGCATAGCACATGGACAAAATCCTGCCCGTGATCTCCATAAAGATCAGGACATAAAAATTACGGAAACCTAACAACAATGCTCCAACGGATAATACAAAGAACAACATTCTTTCTAAAGTCATGATCCTTGCAAAATCCTTGATGCGTCCGGTTGTCTGAAGGATATTCTGCAGCAGATAACGCAGGATATCAAACATTGAAGATACCAGTGCCAGCATCAGGATCGTACTTTTATATGGATTGTCGATCAAAAAATGAGTTGCCGTACCAAAAACCGTACAGAAGATCAACTGAAAGACTGCCAATGCCCAGAACTGTCCTGCCATACGGCTGCGGTCTAACTTGGCATATTCCATTCCACCATATTTCAGATAAGTACCCTCACACCAGCCGATCGATGAATATGCCGTATACGTCACATAAAACAGATATAACTGCCAGTAGCTGTATTCCTCTACTCCTAAAATCCTTGGAAGTACCAGTGTCATCACCACGGAGATCATCAGACGGATGACATTCGCGGATAGTGCATGCATGAAATTTTTTAAAAAATTGCGAAATTTCTGATTCATAATTCTATTTCCTTACAGCGTCGAAAAAATCGTCTGATACGGTACTGCATCATACCAGCCGTTTCTGTACACATCATAAACTAATTTCACCGTAAACGCCCCTACTACTAACATATACAAAAGAATCCTTTTATTGCGGTCCTCTTCCCTGAATACCAGCTTTGGAACTGCTAAACAGGTAATAGATGCAAACAGCTTCATCAGACGATCTGCCTGCGGCACTACGGAAGAAAACAGGACCGTTACCGCCGCTAAATAGTAAAGGTTTACATAAAACTCATACTTTACATCATGCTCCGGATTACAATATACATAGTAATAAAAAATCGCTAAGAAAAAGAGTGTAAACACAAATCCGATCAGATAGAAGTTATTCGTATCATACATAGAACCGATATACCATCCGTACTTTGTCTTAGAGATCAGACGCAGTACCAGTTTTCCTAAAATCGGCACCGATATGCCAAGGATCAGGTAGGCAATGATCTGCTTTTTGATATTGACCCTTTTTCCATAGATAAAATATACCGGTACAAACAGCAATGCGCTGATATGGATTCCCGCTGCAATGAGTAACAGTAAAAAATAGTGCTTCCAGTTTCTGTCATAGACATATTTTAAAGCATACAACAGGATTGCCGTGGCGAGCATCTGGCGGATCTGGTTCTGTGAGTTAAAGAAATCTCCACTGACAACAAAGATCAAAATACTAAGCGGAAGATATTCTGACTGCTGAAAAATGGTCAAAAACATAAAACTCAGCAAAAGTACCGCTACCACGGCAAACAAGATGTATGAATTCTGTGTAAAATGATACAGAAAACGGTTTAACAGATTGAACAACGGTTCCGTAAATTTCTTGCCTCCTGCCGGGATTGAATGAAAATAATCATTATAGATCGGCCAGTCTGTTCCGACCTGATAACGGAGTGCCGACACAACGGCAAATGGTAAAAATGCCATCACACCGAGGATCCGGTAGGTGGAATCCAGACTTTCCACTTCCTTAACATTCTGTGCATAGCCGGCAAACAGCATCGATATAATTGTCATAATGATGTAAACTGCCATATCCTTCTCCTAACGCCGTCCTTCCAGTCTCTTTTCATAAAACCGGTCCAGCTTCTTTGCTTCGGTCATAATATCATAACTGCTTTTCGCTACTTCTTCTCTTCCCCTGCTCCGTAATGCAAGATTTTCTTCTTTGATCTCTTCTGTCATAGAAAGGATCTTATTGACCCATAGCTTTTTATCATGCAATGGAAGATATTCCATGCGGTCTGTCATCTTGATCTCATCTGTTACGGCATCCGATACCAGAATCCTCAATCCGGCACATTGTGTCTCAACTAATACCAGTGCAAGTCCTTCGAATAAAGACGGAAGTACAAATAAATCCATTGCCTGATACAGTTCTCCCACATCATCCCTTGAGCCTGCAAAAATAACCGCATCGTCTAAGCCATACTGATGTACCCTGGCTTTTACATCTTCCTGTAACGGCCCGTCACCGACTAAAAGCAGAACAGCATCCTCTTTCTTTTTATGGACCTCATAAAAAATGTCAATTAAATATGCATGATTTTTCTGCTCTGCAAATCTGCCGACATGTCCGATACAAAAACGGTCACCGATCTGAAGCTCCTCGCGTTTCTTATTCCGTATCTCTTCGTTGTATGCATATTTTTCAGTATCAATGGCATTATTCATGATCCGTACTCTGCCGTTTTTCATATTTGCCTTACCGTAGAGATATTCTCCTGCTTTTTTTCCGCATGCCATATAATCGGTAGAAGTCACTCTGGTGCAGAACTTAAAAAATGCATAGACCGGCTTCTTGATCCCTGTCGGGTATAACGCTAAATGGGAATGAGCGATCCGCACCTTAATTCCACAGAGTTTGCCTAAAAAAGAGGTCACAAACGACATTAAGGTCATATGGGAATGTACAATATTAATGTGGTTCTCTTTTAAGATCGTATAAACCTCTTTGCAGCTCTTTTTAAGGTTTTCCTTCTTTTTCGTTACCTCATAGACATGAAATCCGATATCCTCAAATTTCTTTTTTACCGCCGGATCGGGTGTATCATAGGTAATATAATACAGCTCATAGTCCTTACGGTCTATTTTAGAAAAATAGTTATAGATCACAGCTTCTACACCACCGGTTGTTAAGCCGCCTGCAATATGTGCAATTCTCTTTTTCATATCTGTCCCTGCCTCTTCCCTAATTTTTTCATATCCTTTAACCGGTAAACCAGTCCGAAACTGATCCAGGTACAAAGCAGTGGTGCCTTGGTTCCAAAGCCTGCATACTGGTCTCTTAACACGGTTTTGCGGTACTTTTTGATGCAGTTTTCGACTCTTTTTCGTTCCTCTTTGTATTCTGCCGTTCTCGGAATCTGTAAATAGATGTTAAAATCCGCTCTTACCGCACGGTATGCCGCCGCTTCTGCCAGCTTTGGATAAACTGTACTGATGTGCCGATACATGACTTCCGCGTAGTCGATCAGTACCATTTTTTTTCGGTGAAAACTCTGCCGCATGGTTCCGGCACTCCGCTGTAAATAGCAATAACCGTCATAGCCTAAAAAAGTAACCTTTTGGGTCTGTTCTAATATCGGAAACATAATGGCAAAGTCCTCATAGATTTTTCCCTCTTCAAAACGCAGACTCTTAAATAAATCTCTCTGATACAGCTTTGCCCAGACACAGACATCGGTATCGATCTGATAAAGCATCCGCCTTAAGGCTTCCTCTTTGCCGACGTTTACACTTCCACTGGTCTGACCACTGCTTCTCTCGATCCTGCCATCTTCATAGACATTTCTCCAGCGGCAGGATACCAGATTCGCACCGCTCTTTTTGTGTGCAAGATACAGCGTTTCTATCAATTCCGGCTCCATGGAATCATCGCTGTCTATAAACGTCAGATATTCTCCTTTGCAGACCTCAATTCCGCGGTTTCTAGCCGCCGCCTGTCCGCCGTTTGTGGTATGCAGCACCTGTACCCTGGTATCGGTCTTTGCATAAGAATCGCAGATTTCTCCGCTGCCATCGGTAGACCCGTCATCCACTAAAATAACCTCTAAATTTTCATGGGTCTGGTTTAGAATACTCTCCACACAGGTATTCAGATATTCTTTGACGTTATAAACCGGAACAATTACACTGATCAAACTCTGACTCATTTCGTATCCTCTCTGTAAACACGCAAATATTCTCCACACATCTTCGTGGTGCTATAGGACTCTATCACATCCTGCTTTGCTCTTTTTTGTATCTCCTCCACCGGAATCTTACCGTTTGAAACGTTCTTTAAGATCCGTACATAATCCTCATAACGGTCTGCTAAAAATCCATTTTCCCCATTGATCATCACATCCCGGTTTCCAATGACACGGCTGGCAATACAGAGCTTTTCCTGATACATTGCCTCTAACAGTGCCACCGGAAGTCCTTCCCAAAGGGATGGGATCAGAAAAACATCTGCTCTTGCAAGCTGTTCTGTCGCTTCCTCTCTGTCCATCCAGCCGGTAATTTCAATGTTGGATGCGTTCAGTTCACTCCGCAGATTTCCATCACCAATCCAGATAAATTTCCACTCCGGAAATGCCTTTGCAATCCGGTTAAACATCGATGGATTCTTTGGAAAGCTGATCCTTCCTAAAGTACAGATGACCGGATGCTCCCTGTCAAATTCTTTTTTACCGCCCTTTGGGATCTTTGTAATATCAATTCCGTTGTTGATATACATTGCATTTTTTGTAAGTTTTAATGCTTCCTCATATTCTCCTTTGGATACACCGATCACCTTTGCATGGCTCATGGAGAGAACCTTTTCTGCTAAAAAATAAATCTTTCTTTTGAGGGCAGAATCATCCTGTTTTAAAAAAGCATAGCCATGCGGTGTATAATAGACTCTGTGTTTTTTACAGTTAATCGCCATTCTTCCGCAAAAACCTGCCTTAGAGGAATGAAGATGGATGATATCCGGGTCATATTCCCGCACTAAATGACGGATTTCCTGCATGGCTTTAAAATCTTGCAGGGGATTCACGCTTCTTTGAAAATTCAAAATCTCCACAAAACGGATATCCGGGCGGAAAAAACGTTCAAAATTTTCCGGTGTCTCTGCTCTTTTCGCATAAGCGATCAGCACTTCATATTCTTCGGCGACTGCATTTGCCAGCTCCGTAAAATAGGTAAATACACCGCCACCAAAGGCCTCTGCTATGTATAATATCTTTTTTTTCATTGTTTTCCCTCACCTTGTATTTTGACCATAGCTATGATATGATACACCTAGTTTTCAGGAGGTTTCATATGAGTAAAAAATCCAGATCGAAAGTAAAATCCAGAATGATATCACTCATTGTTTTTGTGCTGCTTGCGTGTCTTGCCGTTTATATTTATCACGGTCTGCAGACTCCTTTGACTGTCACAACTTACAATTATCATAATAAGAAAATCCCATCGGCATTTTCCGATTACACGATTGTACAGATTTCTGACCTCCACTGCAAAAATTTCGGCAAAAACCAGTCAGAACTAATCTCAAAAATAAAAGCTGCCAAACCGGACATGATTGCACTGACCGGTGATATCGTAGATGAAGACCACGATTCCATCAGCAGTGTTGAAGACCTGTTAAAAGGGATCAAAGACCTTGCACCGATTTATTTTGTTACCGGAAATCATGAGCTTACCTCTCTTGCTGCAACCCAGTATCAGGAGCTTTTAGCTCTCTTTCAAAAATACGGTGTCACTGACTTGGATAATGATTCGGTAAAATTAAAAAAGGGCGGTCAGTCCATTACTCTGTATGGCAGACAATACTTTTCACAGTACTTGACCGACTCCCTTCCGATCGCTTCTGACAAAGATTTTGACATTCTTCTTTATCATGGAAGTGATAACTTTAAAGAGATTGCACCATATCACTATGATCTGATCCTCTCCGGCCACGCACATGGCGGCATTGTCCGACTCCCAATCTGGGGCGGAATTTTTGGAAATGACGGTACATTCTTCCCGGAATATGCCGGAGGCGAATATACCATCGGTGATGCCACTCTGATCTCAAGCCGTGGACTTGGAGATGCCTCCATTCCGCGTTTTAACAATCCACCGGAATTAGTGGTCATTAAATTAAATCCTTAATCATCCGTATTGTTAAAATCCGGTATGACACCAATAATATTGATCTTTCCATAGAGGGTTCCGTCTTTTACCGTTACTAACTTGTTTGAGAAAATCTCTCTCAATACCAGATAGATACACATGAGCACGGCACCTCCTATGGCAAAGATACCGACAACTTTTAAGATATTCTTCTGTGCATTCACATCTTTTTCTGCAAATTTTGCTTTATCTAAGATTCTTGCATCTCCGTTTTCCGTAATGTTTGACATCTCGATCACAAAAGCCTCTGCTACGGCATTTGCAACCTCTACCACTTCATCTTTATCCGGTCCGACAGCATTCACACGGAGCAATGCGGATTCGATCACTGCACTCTCGTCATAGTCAATATCCACTAAATCCAAAATATCCTGTGTACTCTCATAACGGTTACCCATGATCTGATTGGCTCTCTCTAAGACCGTCTGGCTCTTTCCGATCTCTGCATAGGTCATCATCAGCTTGGTACTGTCATAAGTTGCGGAATAATCCCCGCCCTCTGTGATACAGTACACACTCGAAGACGCCTTATACATATCCTGTTTTTCTTCGGTGGCAAGTGCAAATACGATTCCGATTGCAAGAAACAGGATTGCCGACATAAAGATCCAGGACAGATGTGTTTTTAATGCCTTTAAACATCTGCGTACATCAATTTCTATCAAACGCTTATTATTCATCACGATCTTCCTTTCTTCTCTTTTTCCGCTTACTGAGCTTTGATTTGTGGCTCTTATCCAGTACAAATAACAATACGATCACAAGACACACCACTGCTGCCGCTATCATCGTTAAGCAGAATGGATTGCTAATCTCATCAATAAATTTCTTGATCCTTGACTTGCTCTCTTTGACACCCTTCTGGGTAATCTCCACCTTAAAAGTCTGCTCTTTCGTCTTATAATGGTTGCCCTTGGAATCTTCATAGGTAAAATAAACTTTGATCTGCTGCATGCCGGAGCCTTCTAACTCCACAAACCCTTCTTTTGTCTGAACCTTGCCTGCATCAATTTCGTCAAACTTGATATCGGCTTTTCCGCCCTTGACACTTCCGGTCACATGCATGATGACTTTTTTAATGTCTTTTTCCCCTTTGTTCTCATACCGGGTGCTGACTAACAGCTTCGTACCATTTTCCACACTTTTTGCTACAGACAAGAGATCTATAGACAGATCACCGCTCTGTACAATTGCCGGTGTGAAGTTGGCATTCGTTACATTGGCATTATTATTACTGAAATAGTCAATATCTAATTCGATCAACGCCGTGTCATCTAAACAAGTCTCTGCCACGCCTAATTTGTACTCTAATACCGTGGTTTCTCCCGGTGCAAGAACGGCACAGAACTTCTCATTTGCCTCACCGTTCTGGATATAAAGACCACCGTTTGGGAAATACATAAATCCAACGATATCCTTTGCATCAAACTGGCTGCTGGTATTCTGTATCGTTACCTTAATGGTAAACTCATCTCCCGGTGAAGTATCTCCCTCAATCTCATAGGACTCAACGATCACCTTAGAAATCTCACCGTCTTTTGGTTTTGCACTGCTTGTTACACGCGTTGTAGTTGTGCTTGTCTCTTTCTTGTCCTTGTCATCCTGCTTTGTCGTATCCGTTTCTGTTGTTTCCGTATCTGTTGTTGCAGCTTTTTTCTTACTTGCATCAACCGGCACAGAAAACAATCCCGTGATCAGTACACAGCACAACATTCCTCCAATGATCTTCTTAATCTGCCTCATATTTCTCCTTTCGGTTCTTTACGAACTTCTTCTTGTCAAAATAGTCATAATCCTTCAGATAACGTTTGTATTCTTCCATACTGATCTTATTTTCGATCACTCCGACAACATTTGCACTGTTTGCGATCAGTTCCTCATAGGCATCTTCTAAACATTTTTTAGAAGAACCGTCCATTGCCGTAACCATGATCGTTGCATCCGACTTTACGGCAAAAATATTTGCATCTACGGAACTGTTCACAGACGGCACATCAATGAGTACAAAGTCATATTTCTTTTCTAATATTTCCATGACTTCTGCCATTTTAGATGCATATAAAAGATGCAGCGGATTCTCTCCGTTGATAGTTCCACATGGGATATAGTCTAACAGTGGCCAGTTCGTCTTATATATCATATCTTTTTTTCCAATATCTCCCCGGACATAATCTGCCAATCCTTTTTTATTATCTGCATTCAGACGTTTGTAATTATTTCCTTTTCGTAAGTCTCCGTCTAAGATCACGGTTTTCCAGCCTGCACAGGATAATGAGATCGCAAGCTCCATTACCACGGAGGTCGTACCTACTCCCGGCTCACATCCGCATAAATGGAAGGATTTATAGCCGTTTTTTTCTCTTTGCAGACAAATATTAAATACCGCCTTATCATATGCGTCTGTAACATGCTGATTCTTACAGCGATACAGCTCTACCGCTTTTTTCCCCATCATTGCCTCCTTCTGCTCTTAATAAGCACCTTTTCTTTTCAGTACCACAAAGACTGTCTTGATCAAAATCTTGATATCCAGTCCTAAGCTCCACTCATCAATATAGCTGACATCCAGCTTTACAATCTCATCAAATGATGTGATCTGACTTCTTCCACTGACCTGCCACATTCCGGTCAGTCCCGGTTTAATACTGATCCTGCGCCAGTGATCCGCACGATATTTCTGCACCTCGTCTAATGTCGGCGGACGTGTTCCCACCAGGCTCATATCTCCTAAAAGGATATTAAAAAACTGTGGCAGTTCATCAATACTGGTCTTTCTTAAAAATGCTCCTACTTTCGTGATCCTCGGATCATTTTCCATCTTAAACATCAGATCACTTTTCACTTCATTCTCTTTTTGCAGTTCTGCCTTTTTCTTTTCTGCATCCTGACACATGGTCCTGAACTTATAGATTGTAAAATGTCTTCCGTTCTTGCCCACGCGTGTCTGCTTAAAAATAACAGGTCCCGGAGAGTCTAACTTAATTGCGATCGCAGCAATTAACATAATCGGAGAACTTAAAATGATCCCCACCAGACTTCCGATGATATCCATACTTCTCTTAATACTGCGTTTATATACATTGAGTGTTACGGTATGGTATGTAATTACCGGATAAGTTCCGAGTGCATTGACATAGCTGTCACCATAATTTGACTGGTACAGATCCATGACGATACTTGCACTGACACCCATACGGGAACAGAGCGCGATCTGTCCTCTGTAATCCTGATTTTTGATATTCTGCATGAAAAACACCTGCTCCACCGCATACTCACGGATCAGTTCTTCTAAATTCTCCATGGTGCCTACATATTCCGGCTCTTCTCCATCGCCAACATATCCGACGATATTCAGATTCAGATTTGTCTTTTTTAAAAAATGACGAAATTTTTCATATTCCTCACAGTTTCCGACTAAAAGCGTTCTTGTCTGGTTACGGTTCTGACTCTGCATCCTCCTTGCCAATGCGATCATCACAAACAGGATGTAGAACAGTATCGCACAGAAGATCAAGGCTTTTCTGTCCTGCTTTATTTCTCCGCTCGGAAGTATGCAAAGAAGCAAAATACCCCCGGCAACCATCCACGAAAACGTCACTTTTTTAATGGTTCTGTCTATATAGAAAAATCTTGTCCTGTCATACAAGCCTGCGTCCTTTTTTTCTAAGATAAAAATAACGGAAAATGCAAAACCATAACAGAAAAAGCGGGAAAACTCCCCACTTCTGCCAAAAAACAGATAACTCAATATGACCACAGCAATCCCGATCAAAAAATCGCAGACCATATCTGTCATATTTGTATCAGCTTCAAAATTACTTTTTCTCATCCAACCATTTCCTCTCCTATTTTATCTACAGGATGTACTTATGGATTCAATCGCAACTGCACCGCCCCGTACGACTTCTATCTGTTTGAACTTTGACTTTAACAGTGCAATCAGTTCATTATTGCGTCTTTCTGACAGCTTACACTCTAAAAGGACACTGTCCTTTCCGATATCTGCTACCTGTACCTGAAATACCTGTGCGATCTGAAAGACCTCCGCTTTTTCCTCTGCCGTACATCTTTTTACTTTTGCAAACAGGATCTCCTTCATATGGATCGGGATATTCGTAAGGTCGATCACTTTAATGACCTCCACCATACGGTTCAACTGTTTTTTGATCTGCTCAAACGTAATATCGTCACTGGTTACGCAGATGGTCATACGGGAAATCGTCTCGTCCTCTGTCGTACCTACCGTCAGACTTTGCAGATTATATGATTTTCCGGAGAAAAGTCCGGACACTTTTGCTAACACACCGACCTGGTTTTCCACATATAATGCGATCCAGCGGTTCTTCATGTCTCGTTCCATCTCTTTCCTCCTATTTCAAGATCATTTCACTCATCGGATTGCCGCTCTTTACCATCGGAAGCACAATCTCCTCAGTTGCTATCATAAATTCAAGTACCACCGGTGTCTGCTGCTCTCTCGCCCACTGTAGTGCCGGCAGAATCTCTTCTTCTTTTTCAATTCTCTTTCCGGATGCCCCGTAGCTCTCTGCTAATTTTACAAAATCCGGCTCGTATGGCGGACAGTCCGCTCCCGGTCCTTTGCAGCGCGGCGGACATGCCTTTCTTCGCTTCAGGCAGGTTGCCTCATAGCGTTTTCCATAAAAAAGCTGCTGTATCTGACGTACCATTCCCAGATAATAATTATTCAACACACAGATAATAATATTCGTCTCCTGACACATTGCTGTTGCAAATTCCTGAATATTCATCTGAAATCCACCGTCACCGGTAATACAGATCACCTCTTTATCCGGACATCCGATCTTTGCTCCGATGGCTGCCGGAAAGCCAAAGCCCATCGTACCAAGTCCGCCGGAGGTAATAAAACGCTTTTTCTCGTTTAAGTCAATATACTGGGTTGCCCACATCTGATGCTGTCCTACATCCGTAACAATGATTCCTTCATCAAATTCCTGATTGATGCCTTCCATGATCATCTGTGGGGTCAGTCCACGGTCCTTTCGCATCTGCAACGGATTTTCTTCCTCCCACTGTGCAATGCAGGCTCTCCACTTCTCTGTCTTTTGCGGCTCTGCCCACTCTAACAGTCTTTGAATTGCAAGTTTTGCATCTGCTACGATCGGTACATCTACCACGACGTTTCTCGAAATGGATGCCGTATCAATATCGACATGGACAATTTTTGCATTTGGTGCAAACTCGTTCAGATCTCCGGTGATCCTGTCATTAAAACGGGTTCCGATGGAAAAAAGTACATCGCACTCACTGACTGCAAGATTTGCTGCATATCGTCCATGCATACCGCTGTTTCCGATATAATACGGATGATCGGTCGGGATCGCTCCTTTTCCCATTACAGTGGTAACTACCGGAATCTTCGTACATTCTACTAACTCTAACAGTTCTTTATTGGCTTTTGCCGCATTGACACCGCCTCCGATTAAAAACAGCGGTTTTTTTGCAGCCTTTAATAATTTGTAGCCTTTTTTCAACTGACCGATATGTACACCGGTGCTTGGCTTATATCCGCGAATCTCTACTTTGTCCGGATAGACTGCCGGGCCGGATGCCACCTGTATATCCTTTGGAATATCGATTAAAACCGGTCCCGGATTGCCTGTCGTTGCAATGTGAAATGCCATTTTAATAATGCGTCCTAAATCTTTACGGTCACGAACCGTCACGCCGTATTTAGTAACGCTTCTTGTCATTCCAACGATATCCACTTCCTGAAAAGCGTCGTTTCCGATCAGATTTAACGGAACCTGTCCGGTAAAACAGACTAACGGTATATTGTCATAATGTGCATCTGCTAATCCGGTAATGATATTCGTTGCTCCCGGTCCGCTTGTGACAAGACAGACACCGACTTTTCCGGTTGCCTTGGCATATCCTTCCGCCTCATGCAGTAAGCCCTGCTCATGTCTTGGCAGTACCACCTCAATGCCATCCTGTTTATATAATTCATCAAAGAGGTCTGTAACCATTCCGCCCGGATAACCGAAAATGGTATCTACGCCCTCTTCCTGTAATGCTTTTACAAATAATTTTCTTCCTGTAATATCCATACTTCCTCCTGCTTCCACAACTCGTTAGATATACCCCATTGTTCTCAATATAAATATCCACCCAGTCAGCGTAAATGCCGCAAGCAGGGTTGTGACCACGATGATACTTGCGGTCAGCACATCATCATTTTTCATGCTCTTTGCCATGATATAACAGCTTGGCGTTGCCGGCGCCGCTAACATGACCATAATGGCGATCAGTTTCTCTCCCGTAAATCCAAAGTGGATGGCTACCGGTATGAACACGGCTGCCTGCGCCACTAACTTGATAAAGGCTGCCACTAATGTCGGTTTGATCTTTGCAAGTGCCTTCTTTCCTTCAAAGCCTGCTCCTAAAGTGATCAATGCCAGCGGTGTTGCCATTGATGCCACATTATTGATCGTCTTATCGATCAGTACCGGAAAATCCAGACGCAGCAGGGATACTGCTAATCCCAATGCAATAGATAAAATGATCGGATTTTTTAAGATGTTTACACATGCTTCTTTTAATTTTCCCGTATCCCGATCCTGTTCTTCTCCCTCTGCTTCAAAGGTGAGCACTAAGACGGAATAGATATTATAAAGGGGTACTGCTCCGATAATCATCAGAGGTCCCATCGCGGACGGACCATACAGATTTGAAATAAACGCCAATCCCATGACTGCCGCACTGCTGCGAAATGATGCCTGCACAAACGCTCCCGTCATACTCTTATCTTTCATCAAAAATCTGGCTGCTGCCCAGATGCCCCAAAAGCATACCGATGTTGCCACCGCACAAAACAGCACATATTCGGCATCAAAGACCTTACGGATATCCACCGCCGAAATATCACGAAATACCATAAAGGGCAGTGTCACCGTAAAATTAAACTTATTTGCTATATTAATAAAATTTTCATTAAACATTCCCCTTTGCCGTAAAAACCAGCCTAAAACCATAACCAGAAAAATCGGGAATGTGACATTAACGCTGTATATAAAATTCTCTAGCATGACTTCTTTTCATATTTCAGGAACTGGTACTCTAAATCAAAATAAGTCTGCTCCTCACTGTCTGCCGTGATCTCCCATTCTTCTTTTTCATCCAGATTTGGGAAATATGCATCTGCCTCGTATGCATAATCTATTTTTGTGATATGTGCAACATCACACTCATCGACAAGCTGGCGATAGATGCTCTCTCCACCGATCACATAAATATCCTCTGACGGATATTTTGCAAGTTCCTCTCTTAACTGCTCCATATCATGGACTACCACGGCATCCTTAACCTGATATGTCTCGTCTTTTGTCAGTACGATATTAACCCTGTTTTTTAACGGTCTCTGGTTTGGAAAGCTCTCTAAGGTCTTTCTTCCCATGACGACTACCTTACCTGTGGTCGTTTCCCTGAAAAACTTCATATCTGCCGGAATGCTTACTAACAATTTGTTTTTAAGTCCGATTGCCCAGTTCTTATCTACTGCTGCAATTAAATTCATGGTGTTTTCTCCTTTTTGGCGGCAATTATACTGCTACCGGAATATTTTTTATCTGAGGACCTGTCACATAATCTGTCACAGTCACATCCTCCGGTGTAAAATCATAGAAGTCTTTAATCTCAGGATTTAATGCGAATTTTGGTGCATCATGAATCGGTCTTTGGATCAGCTCCTCGACTAACGGTATATGGCGGTCATAAATATGCGCATCTGCTATGACGTGTACCAGTTCCCCGACATTCATGTCACAGACCTGTGCCAGCATATGAACCAGCACTGCATATTGGCAGACATTCCAGTTATTCGCCGTTAAAATGTCCTGTGAACGCTGATTTAAAATTGCATTTAAAGTCAGGCGATCTTCTCCTTTTTTCTGTGTCACATTAAAGGTCATGCTGTATGCACATGGATAGAGGTTCATCTCGTGCAGATCCTGATGTACATAGATATTTGTCATAATCCGTCTGCTGAATGGATTGTTTTTTAAGTCGTAAATGACGCGGTCTACCTGATCCATCATACCTTCTTTATACTGATGTTTGACTCCTAACTGATAGCCATAGGCTTTTCCGATAGACCCATTCTCATCTGCCCATTCATCCCAGATATGACTGTTTAAATCTTTGATATTATTAGACTTCTTCTGCCAGATCCAGAGCATTTCGTCCGTACAGCTCTTAATGGCTGTCTTTCTAAGTGTAATTGCCGGAAATTCTTCGGATAAATCGTACCTGTTGACGACTCCGAATTTCTTGATGGTGTAGGCACTGCTTCCGTCTTCCCAGTGCGGGCGGACTTTTTCGCCTTCCGTGCTGACACCGTTCTCTAAAATATCTTTACACATATCTATAAATATACGGTCTGCTCTGCTCATAATGTTCTCCTCTGCTACTTATTCACTATTGATTTTATCCCATTTTTCCTATGCTTGCAACCGCACTTTTACTATCTTTCTTATTTTTTTGCTCTTTTGCATAAAAATGTGCTATAATACAAAAAAATATTTCTATTAAGGAGTTTTTCATACTATGAGCCAGGAAAAAGTAGATCGTAATAAAGCCGCTAAGGCAAACCGTAAAAAAGACATGCAAAAAGAAAAGACAAAGCTCGCCACCATCCGTGTATGCGCTGTCGCACTGTGTGCAGCTATCATCGGCTGGGGTGGTTATTCCATTTATCAGAGACAGGCTTCTAATAAGACTGCTGAGACGATTGAAGTGGATGCTTCCGCACTTGCAGATTACCAGAATTCGTTAGTGCAGGCAGAATAGGATTTCTGTCTTTTCAAATGCACAAAACCCCCACGGATCTGTTGTATACAATCTCCGTGGGGGTTCTTTTTATTTTGCACTGATTATTTTACATTTATTGTCATTCATATTTTTATGATACGGATATGCTGACTTCTTTTGTTTTGCTTCCGCTACTTTTTTACTTCTGCTTTGTCTAACGCGTCCTCTATGGCATTGATCAGCACCATGCTGGTGTATTGATTTTCTTCACTATATGTAATGTTTTCCAGCGACTGTTTCTTATAGATCTGCTCGGACAGACTCTCCAATGCCGGTTCTACTAACGGATACATGGTTGCCGTCGATTCATCCAGATTTACCAGTGAAATGGATTTAATCTTTTTTTCATCTACCGCCACCTCAACATCCAACACATTGTCATTAAATAGGATTGAGGAGGTATAGACTCCTGCCTGATATTTCATGGTTTCTTTTGTCTTTTTGTCATCTCCTTTTTTATCAAACATACATACCATCAATATGATAAAAAGAATTGCCAATCCCACAAATATTGCCGTATAGATTAATTCTTTCATGTGGAATACTACGATTTTTGTTTTTGAACTCAATGGAACCTCCTCATTTTTTCATTACTATAGATTATGCTTCCACCTGTTAAAATATGACTCTTTATTTTAATTCCGAAAGCGGTTTGAATGTATATCCCATCTCTTCCCACTTTGTCAGCAGTTCATCGAGTATTTCCCCATTTGTCTTAGATGTATTATGCAGCAGTACGATCGCACCCGGATGGACTCTTGGCAGCAGTTTGTTAAACGCTTCTTCCTTTGTCGGCTGTGCATCCACATTCCAGTCTACATAGGCAAGGCTCCAGAAATAGGTCTGATAGCCTAGTTCTTTTGCCATCTTCAAGTTTTCCGTACTGTATTTTCCCTGTGGCGGGCGGTAGTATTTCGTCATTTCCTTTCCGGTGATTTCCTTATATAACTTTGACACTCCCTCTAATTCCTTCTGAAAAGATGCCTTATCCGATATGGAGGACATATCCGGATGATGATAGGTATGGTTTCCTACCGTATATCCTTCCTTTACCATCTTTTTTACCAGATCCGGACTCGTCTCTAAGAAATTCCCCACCACAAAAAAGGTTGCCGGTGCATTGTGCTTTTTCAATGCCGCCATGATATTTTCCGTATTGCCATTCTCATAGCCGCAGTCAAACGTCAGGTACAACACCTTCTTTTTGGCATCTCCGATATAATGTGCATCGTATTCTTTGAGTTCCTCCGGTGTCGCATTTCCGCTTGGCTGCGTGCCTTCCGCCCCGAATCCAAGCCCCCAGTTTTCCACCTGTTCTTTTTTAGGAGAAAAATTACTCAGACACTGATGCGTCAAAGACGCTGCTCCGTTTCCTGCTAAAAAGAGAACCAGTGCCGCTACGATCACGGATGCTGCTTTCTTTTTTCTGATTTTTTTTATTTTCATACGAACCACGAAACTTATTCTTAGTAAAGTTTATAGGATGGGGAGATGTCTTATGCAAGAATTGCTTAAAACAATCTCATTATCGGATGACAGTCACTCTCGGTCACTCAATCATGTAGTTCCTTTTACACAAAGAAAACCCCTGCAAAGTCTCATGCTGCAGGGGTTTAACTAAAAATAAAAAAGAGCGCGAGACGGGACTCGAACCCGCGGCCCCGACCTTGGCAAGGTCGTGCTCCACCAACTGAGCCACTCGCGCATAAGTGTTAAACACAAATGCTATTATACTGACTCTGGCGTATTTTGTCAATAGTTTTTTTGTATTTTTAAATGCCGCAACAACCTATCGCTTGCTGCGGCATTCCGTTCTATTTCAATCTTTTTTCTGCATATTGGAGATTATTTTGTTTCTACATACTTTTTGATATTTGACGCATTGACGTATTTTTTTGCCCTGTTATTTTCTACTACGACAAGCGTTGGTGCCTGCATAACACCATATTTTTCAACCAGTTCCTGATTTTCCTCTGCGTCGATCAGCACATAATTTTCTTCGCCCAGAATTTCTTTTGCTGCTGCACAGTTCGGACAGGTCTTGGTTGTAAACAGATAGCGGATGTTATCGGTCGGCTCCACTTTGACCTCATCCTTTGAAATTGTAACAATATTTGTCTTGACTTCACTTAATTTCGAAGGATTGATCTCATATAATTTACGATCTTTGTATTCCTGTGTCTTTCCATCATTCCAGTTCTGAACCGGACGGTAATAACCGGTGATCCGGCTGTAAACCTCTGCTTCTTTTCCACAGTGAGGACAGGTAAAATGTTCCCCTGCAATATAACCATGTTCTTTGCAGATCGAATAGGTTGGAGAAATCGTATAATACGGCAGTTTGTAGTTCTGTGCGATCTTTCGTACCAGCGTTGCTGCCGCTTTCCAATCCGGAAGTTTTTCTCCAAGGAATGCATGGAATACAGTTCCTGATGTATATAAGGTCTGAAGCTCATCCTGAATATCCAATGCCTCAAAAACATCTGAGGTATAGCCTACCGGAAGATGAGAGCTGTTCGTGTAATACGGTGTCTCACCCTCACGTCCTGCCGTAATAATACCAGGATATTGCTTTTTATCATATTTTGCCAGACGATAGGTTGTGGACTCTGCCGGTGTTGCCTCCAGATTATATAAATCGCCATAAGTCTCCTGATAGTCGCTCAGACGCTCACGCATATGATTTAAAACGTCCTTGGCGAACTCCTGTGTTTCCTCATGGGTTAAGTCCTCTCCAAGCCATTTTGCATTCAGTCCTACTTCGTTCATACCTATCAGCCCAATGGTTGAGAAATGGTTATCAAAGGTTCCGAGATAACGCTTGGTATATGGGTAAAGCCCCTCGTCAAGCAGTTTGGAAATAACACCTCTTTTAATCTTCAAAGAACGTGCTGAAATATCCATCATATGGTCTAATCTTTGATAAAATTCCTTTTCATTCTTAGACAGATATGCAATTCTCGGCAGGTTAATCGTAACCACACCTACGGAACCCGTGCTCTCACCGGAGCCAAAGAAACCACCGGATTTTTTCCGCAGTTCACGCAAATCCAACCGCAAACGACAGCACATGGAACGTACATCACTCGGTTCCATATCACTGTTGATATAGTTTGAAAAATACGGTGTTCCGTACTTCGATGTCATTTCAAACAAAAGACGGTTGTTCTCTGTATCAGACCAGTCAAAATCACTCGTAATAGAGTAGGTCGGTATCGGATACTGGAATCCTCTTCCGTTCGCATCTCCTTCGATCATGGTCTCAATGAATGCTTTGTTGACCATATCCATTTCTTTTTTACAGTCTTTGTATTTGAAATCCATTTCCCTGCCGCCAACAATTGCCGGAAGCTCTGCTAAATCGTTTGGAACCGTCCAGTCCAAAGTGATATTGGAAAATGGAGACTGTGTACCCCAGCGGCTTGGTGTATTGACACCATAAATGAAGGATTCAATACATTTTTTTACTTCCTCATAGGATAAGTTGTCCACCTTTACGAATGGTGCCAGATAGGTGTCAAACGATGAAAATGCCTGTGCTCCTGCCCACTCATTCTGCATAATTCCAAGGAAATTTACCATCTGGTTACACAGTACGGAAAGATGTTTTGCCGGAGAAGAAGTGATCTTACCCGGAATTCCACCAAGACCTTCCTGGATCAACTGCTTTAAAGACCAGCCTGCACAGTAACCGGTCAGCATGGACAGATCATGAATATGGATGTCACAGTTGCGGTGTGCATTTGCGATCTCCTCATCATAAATCTCTGAAAGCCAGTAATTGGCTGTAACCGCTCCGGAGTTGCTTAAGATCAAGCCTCCTACGGAATATGTAACGGTAGAATTCTCTTTGACACGCCAGTCCTCTACCTTTACATAGCTGTCTACGATTTCCTTATAATTTAAAATTGTAGACTTCATATTTCTCATTTTTTCACGCTGCTTGCGGTATAAAATGTATGCCTTTGCAACATCTGTATAACCCGCCTGCTCTAACACGGTCTCAACGCTGTCCTGGATATCCTCTACATGGACAACTCCCTCTTCAATCTTAGACTGAAAATCTGCAGTGACCCGAAGCCCTAACAGTTCTATGATATCATCTGTATATTCCTTGCCCGTTGCTTTGAACGCTTTCTCTATCGCTCCACGAATTTTTGCCAGATTAAAGTCATCGGTCTCCCCGTCTCTTTTCACTACTTTGAACATTATTCCATCACCCTCCATATCTGTTCAAAAGATACGCTTTTCAAATCGTGTACGTCTATTCTATCAAATCGCATTTTTGAAGTCAATATAAAAAAGCACTATATGTAGTGTTCATTTTTTGTTGAACTTTCTACATATAGTGAAACTCTTTTGGTACCCAGGCACGCACAAAAATGCCGTCTTCCCGGTATTCTTCGCTTAAAAGCTCGCCCTTTTCGCGGATCTTCTGGATGACTCCGGCATCCCGATATGGTATCGTGCACTCTAAAAAATCTTTTTCTTCGCGTAAAATTTCTTCTAAGATATTTTTTAAATCCTCTAAACCGTCTCCGTATTTTGCGGAAATATGAACAGTCCGCTCCGCACGAAAATCATGCAGCGGTTCCGGCTGCCCGATACGGTCTGTTTTATTAAACGCCGTAATGATCTTTTTGCCCTCTACTTCTAAATTCCGCAGGGTATCATATACGATATACATCTGTTTATCCATCTGCGGATTTGAGGCATCTACCACATGCAAAATGATATCTGCATACTTTGCCTCCTCTAAGGTACTCCGGAAAGCATCGATTAAGTGATGCGGCAGTTTGCGGATAAATCCTACCGTATCTGTCATCAGCACCTTCTGATGGTTGGTCAGTTCTAAAATCCTCGTTGTCGGATCTAAGGTCGCAAACAGCTTATCCTCTTCTAAAACTTCTGCATTCGTTAAATGATTTAACAGTGTGGATTTTCCTGCATTGGTATAACCGACCACTGCCACCACCGGTATCCCGCTTCGCTTCCGCTGCTGTCTGTTGACCTCACGATGCCTTTGCACCTCTTTTAATTCCCGATTCAGTTGTGCCACACGGCTGTTGATCAACCGCCTGTCCATCTCTAATTTTTTCTCACCGGGTCCTCTGGTGCCGATTCCTCCACCTAATCTGGATAAAGAGCGCCCCAGTCCGCTCAGACGGCTTAACCGGTATTTTAGCTGTGCTAATTCTACCTGTATCTTTCCTTCGCTGGTAGAAGCCCTTGCCGCAAAAATATCTAAAATAATTAAAGTCCGGTCCATGACCTTCGTCTTTAATGCTTCTTCTAAATTTTTCAACTGTGCCGGTGACAGTTCATCGTCACAGACAATACCGGTTGCACCGGTCTCTTCGATCAGTTCTTCTAATTCAAATACCTTTCCGGTTCCGACATAGGTTCCCGGATGGATATTCTCTCTCTTTTGGATCAGTGTTCCCACAACGACTGCACCGGCAGTCTCCACCAGTTCTGCCAACTCTGCTACCGAATCCTCGGCATCGTCGCCGTCCTGCTGTGAAACACCTACTAAAATGACACGCTCTGTCTCCGGTTCTACTTCATAAAGCGGCATGCTTTTCTCCTATCTGGTCTTTAAAAATGTGTATTCCCGGACTGCCTCTTCGTCACTTTTATATTCTTTGATATAGGCTTGCATCGTCTTTTTTGCCGACTCAAAATCACCGCTGTACTCATAGGCGGCAATCTCATTTTTCATCAGTTCCTGTTTGTTCACGGCATCCTTATTTTTCAAGCCCATCTGAAAATATTTTAAAGCATCCTCGTAATTACCGTCTTTCATCTGCATCATGCCTAAGGTATTCAACGCTTCACTGTCTTTTGCGTTTTCTTTGACATAGCTTTCTAAAAGTGCCTGCCCCTGTTCCTGTTGATCCGTTGCATTATAGACCTCTGCTAAATACAGCAGCGCTGTCTTATCATCCTTATCAATTGCCCGGTCCAGACTGCTCTTTGCCTGTGTATAATCTTCTAAGAGATAGTACACATGTCCCTGCTCCGCATAATCTGCACCATCCTTTGGCTTGATGTCCAGTGCTTTTTTCAGATAGTTCTTCGCTTCCTCTGTTTCACCTTTATTGGTCAGATTCTCGTAAATGCCCTCGTAAATCTCATACTCTCTTCCTGCATATTTGACCGCATTCTTATAATCTTTGAATGCCTTGTCTTTTTTATCTGTATCTAAATAGACACTTCCACGCAGATAGTATGCATTCGCATTTTCCTTATCATAATCGATCAGTGACGTATAAGTTTCGATCGCACCGTCATAATCTTTTTTTGCAAACTGGGCAGCTGCCTTATAATAACAGATGTCTATCTCCTCGGCACCGATTTTTCCTAATGACGTATCTAAGGCTTTCTGAAAGGATTTGACCGCCTTATCATAATCGCCCTCTGCCATACTGTTAATTCCAATCTTACGATAGGCATCCTGATTCTTCTGGTTCTCACTCTGACATCCGCTAAATCCCAATGCCATGGTCAGACCTAAGATACCAACTGCCATATATTTTTGAAATTTCATTCTGCTTCTCCAGATTCTCTCTTATTTTCCATCGTATTCCCTATTCTTTCTATTCGAAATATCTAAATACGACATTGATACCAGTATATCAAGTTTACCTCAAAATGAAAAGAGCAATCTGAACTTCCTCTACAGCTTCCAGATATCCTCATTGTACTGCGCAATCGTTCTGTCTGAGGAGAAAAATCCCGCCTGACTGATGTTGATAAGCATTTTCTTTGCCCACTCCGAACGCTTCTCGTAATCAGCAAACATCCGCTCTTTCATCTCCATATAATCTCTCCAGTCCAAAAGTGTCATAAACCAGTCTTTTGAGATCAGTTCGTGATGCAGACGCTCTAAATATTCTTCATTGCCGATTCGTTTTAATTCATCACTGACAATAAAGTCCACTGCCCGCCGGATATCCTCATCTTTTTCATAATAATCTTTTGACACATAATCTGCTTTTGCATAGTGCTCCATCACAGTCTCAGAAGATTCTCCAAAAATATAGATATTGTCCTCGCCGACTAACTGTGCGATCTCCACATTTGCTCCATCCATCGTTCCGATGGTAACCGCTCCGTTCAACATAAACTTCATGTTTCCGGTTCCCGATGCCTCTTTAGAAGCAAGTGAGATCTGTTCATCAATGTCACATGCCGGGATCAGCTTTTCTGCTGCCGTCACATTATAGTTTTCTACCATCACTACCTTTAGATATGGTGACACCTGTGGATCATTTGCAATAAATTCCTGCAAACATAAAATCAGATGAATAATATCCTTCGCGATGATATATGCCGGTGCAGCTTTTGCCCCAAAGATCACAGTAATCGGTCTCTTTGGAAGATTCCCCGATTTGATGTCAAAATATTTGTGGATCACATAGAGCGCGTTCATCTGCTGTCTCTTATATTCATGCAGACGTTTGATCTGAATATCAAAAACAGAATGTTCGTCTAACTCCATATCCTGTGTCCGCTTCAAGTAATCTTTCAACTCGCATTTTGCAGATTGCTTTACTTCTAAAATCCTCTTTAAGACTGTCTCATCTTCTGCAAACTGTGCCAGTTTTTCTAATTCTGTTGCATCTTTTTTAAAGCCATCTCCGATAAGCTCCGTGATCAGTTCGGTCAGCTTCGGATTGGCATGCAGCAGCCATCTGCGGAACGTGATTCCATTGGTCTTATTATTGAATTTTTCCGGATAAAGCTGATAAAAGTTTTTCAACTCACTGTTCTTTAAAATTTCCGTATGCAGGTATGCCACACCATTGACACTGAACCCATAGTGGATATCCAGATTCGCCATGTGTACCAGTCCATCCTGAATAATATAGGTACTTTCATCACGGACTTCTTTACGGATACGGTTATCCAACTGACGGATGATCGGCATCAGCTGTGGTACTGCCCTCTCTAAATATCCGATCGGCCACTTTTCCAATGCCTCTGCTAAAATCGTATGATTCGTATATGCGCAGGTCTTTCGGACAATGTCAATTGACTCATCTATCAAAAGACCTTCTTCCATCAAAAGCCGTACCAGCTCCGGGATTACCATAGTCGGATGTGTGTCGTTGATCTGGATCACGGCATAATCCGCCAGATCATAGAGATCTGATCCACGCTCTTTTGCCTCGTCTAAGATCAGTCTTGCCGCATTGCTCACCATAAAATACTGCTGATACACACGCAGGATACGTCCGTCATCATCACTGTCATCCGGGTATAAAAAGAGCGTCAGATTCTTTTTAATGTCTGTCTTATCAAAAGAAATCCCCTCTTTTACAATGTCCTCATCCACGGATTCAATGTCAAACAGATGCAGTTTATTGGTACGGTTGTCATAACCGGTCACATCAATATCATACATCCGTGACTGCACCGAAAAACCGCCAAACGGGATCGTATACGTCTTATCCGTCTTTGTCAGCCAGCTTTCCTTTTCTATCCATGGGTTTGGAAGTTCTTTTTGTGCGTTGTTTTCAAAAACCTGACGAAACAGTCCATAATGGTAGTTCAGACCCACACCGTCGCCATTCAGTCCCAGCGTTGCAATAGAATCTAAAAAGCAGGCTGCCAGTCTTCCTAAACCACCATTGCCAAGTGACGGTTCCGGTTCTAATTCTTCAATCTCGGACAGGGATTTTCCCGCATCCTCTAATTCCTTTCGGACTTCTTCATAAATCCCTAAATTGATCAGATTGTTAGATAAGAGTTTTCCAATCAGAAACTCTGCAGAAATATAATATAATTTCTTCTTCTCTTTCTCTGTTGTATCTTTCCCTGCTTTTTGCGCTGCAAGTTTTTTTACATGTTCTAAGAGTGCAAGATAAATCTCCTCATTACTGCACTTTGAAAGTTCTTTTGGATAACTGACTGCCATCTGCATGCTCCTCTCTCTTAGTGTACGGTATCTACTTTCATCATATTTGTTGTTCCGGATTTTCCGATCGGTACACCGGAGGTAATGACTACCGTATCTCCTGACTCTAAATATCCATGTTCTTTTGCACCTACGATAGAATGTGCGAACAGATCAAATACATTTTTCTCTTCCTTAATTACGATCGGATAAACGCCCCAGGAAAGATTGATCTGTCTGCTGACCTTTTCTTCCATGGTACAGCCGATGATCGGACATGCCGGACGATATCTTGAAATTGCCCTTGCCGATCTTCCTGACTTTGTAACAGTAATCACCGCTTTTGCATTCAGGTCATGTGCTGTGGTGCAGGTTGCATGACAGATTGCATCTGTGACATCCGGCTGCTCCTCTTTTTCATAACGGAAAAAGCGTTTTTTATAGTCGATATCCTGCTCGGTACGGTCAGCAATACGAACCATCATCCGCAGTGCCTCCACCGGATAATCTCCTGCTGCCGTTTCTCCCGAAAGCATAATGGCACTTGTTCCGTCATAGATGGCATTGGCAACATCTGTGGTCTCTGCTCTTGTTGGTCTTGGATTTTTCATCATGGAATCTAACATCTGTGTTGCCGTGATAACCTGTTTTCCTGCCTTATAAACTTTCTTTATGATCATCTTCTGGATTACCGGAACTTCTTCACAAGGGATCTCCACACCCATATCACCGCGGGCGATCATAATGCCGTCGGAAACTTCGATAATGGAATCAATATTCTCCACCCCTTCTCCGTTTTCGATCTTTGCAATAATATTGATGTTCCATCCGCCATTCTCATCTAAAAGTCTGCGGATCTCTAATACATCATCTGCGGAACGCACAAAGGATGCTGCCACAAAGTCCATATCCTCCTGGATCCCAAACAGGATATCCTGTCTGTCTTTCTCGCTCAGATATTCCATTGCTAAATGGATGCCCGGCACATTGATCCCTTTGTGGTTGGATACCGCACCATCATTTAAAACAGTACAGTAGATCTCCTTATTTTCAATCTTATCCACCTGCATCCCGATCAGTCCGTCATCAATCAGAATCTTTGTTCCGACGGTCACATCCTGCCAGAGGTTCTCATAAGTAATGGATGCACGCTCTCTGTTTCCTAAAACCTCTTCCCCTGTTAAAATAAAGGTCTGTCCTTTTTCTAACATTACTTTTTTTCCCTCAAAATCCCTCAAGCGGATTTCAGGTCCCTTGGTATCTAACAGTGCCGCTACCGGCTGTCCGCATTTTTCCCGCAGACTGCGGAGTTTTTCAATTCTTCCTCTCTGCTCCTCATGGTCACCATGTGAAAAATTAAATCTTGCAACGTTCATGCCTTCTTTGATTAACTGTTCTAATACATTCCCACGGTCTGTTGCCGGTCCTAATGTACAGATAATTTTTGTCTTACGCATTTATTTCTTCCTCCTTAACAACTGCTAAATTTTTCTTTTTTCTTAAACGGTATCTGACATTCTCCTTTAAAAGTGTATACAGCACGGAACAGATTGGTATGAAAAATATCATTCCCACAATGCCGTACAGTTTACCGCCGACAGTTACTGCTGCCAATACCCAGATAGACGGAAGTCCTATCGAACCGCCCACTACATGAGGATAAATCAGATTGCCCTCTATTTGCTGCAATATTAAAAACATAATTAAAAATCCCAATGCGCGCATCGGATTCACTACCGCAATCAGGAAGCAGCCGATGATACATCCGATAAATGCTCCCCAGATTGGGATCAGGGATGTTACTGCAATCAGTACACTGATTAACAGTGCATACGGTATTTGAAAAATTGTCATCGTGATAAAAAACATGGTTCCCAAAATACAGGCTTCTAAACACTGTCCTGAAATAAATTTCTGAAATGTGATGCTTGTTAATTTTCCCACTTTCCAGACTGCGTCCGAAACCGATGGTTTGAGATATGCCTGTAACAGATTTCTTGTCTGCCGTTTCAGTTTTTCTTTCTGTGCCAGTACATAAATAGCAAAAATCAAACCGATAAACAGATTCAGCACATTCCCTAAAGTGCCGCTTAATCTTGCCATTGCCGAACTGTCTGAGTTATTCATCCAGTTATTTAAAAAACCTATGACTTCGTTGATGATTCTTTCACTGCTTAAATTGACCTTGATAATCGTATCTGCAAACTGCGGAAATTTTTCGGATAACTCATTCTGATAATTATCCAGATTCTGCATTGCTTCCGGCACTGCCTGAATGATGCTGCTGACGGTCTTGGTAAGCTGCGGAACAATCAATGCCCCCACCGCTCCGATAATGCCAAATACCAATACCAGCGTAATCAAAATGGCAAGTGTCCTTCGCATTTTATCAAATTGTTTTCCTGCTAATACCTTCCGTTCCATGAAGTTCATTGGCACGCTTAAAAACAATGCAAATACAATGCCGATGATAAACGGCATAAAGACATCGATCAACCTCGTAATCCAACGGCACACACTTCCAAAATTCAAAGCGATTCCAAGCATGACCACGGTAAAACTGATCAAACCTAACGCTGTTACTATTTTCTTCGTTTCCGGCTTCATTCATTCCCTCTCTTTTCATTCTTTTTCTGATTTAAAAAACGAGACTCCTGCTGCTCTGCACAACAAAAGTCTCGTTGTCTTATTGCAAACGGGTTTCATATCCGTCTTGACAATAGCAAACCTTTTTGCCTACGTCAAATCTTTTTGAAAACTTTTACTCTTTCTTTGCAACAATTTTACAAATCTTTTTCTTTCTCCGGTTCCGGGAGGATCAAGCGTATCTTTTCCACACGGTTTTTATCCATTGCCTCGACGATCAGTTTGACTCCATCCTCCGTTGTGATGCTCTCACCCGGCTTTGGAAAATGATCTAGTAAGCCGACCACATATCCGCCAATGGAATCATAATCTTCCGATTCAAACTTCAGTCCTAATTCCTCGCATAAATCTTCTAAATTCTGTGAACCAAGCACCTCATACTCGCGGTCACCAAGCCATACGATCGAGTCTACCTCATCTATATCATATTCATCACGGATCTCTCCGACAATCTCTTCTAATAAATCCTCTAGTGTGATAAGTCCTGCGGTTGCCCCGTATTCATCTAATACGATCGCAATACTGATCGATGAGCTTCTCATATCCATAAACAGCTCTGCGGTATTTTTATGCTCATAAGTATAATACGGCTCTCTTAAAATATCCCTGATATGGAATGTCTCCTTGTCATCATAGAGCAGCAGATCCTTCATATTGATAATACCGATGACATTATCGGTACTGTCCTCATAAACCGGAAGTCTTGTAAACTTATCCTTTCGGAACAGTTCGATCAGCTCCTCATAGGTATTGTTGATGTCTGCAAAAGTCATATCGATACGCGGTACCATAACCTCTTTTGCCTCCGCATCACCAAAATCAAACAAATTATTGATCATGTCTTTTTCTTCTGTTTCGATGACACCTGTCTCATGGGAAACATCCACGATGGTACGCAATTCTTCTTCTGTCAGCTTATTCTGATCCGTATTCGGATCTACACGCAAAATCTTTAAGAAGAACATTGCAATCTGGTTTACGGCAAAAATAACCGGTGTAAGCAGTTTCATCAGCCAATAGATGACATTGGCATATGCCATTGAAATCGGCACTGCATGGATCGTTGCGATTGTTTTCGGTGAAATCTCACCAAATACCAGGATCAGCAGTGTTACAATTCCGGTTGCAATTCCTGCTCCCTTACTGCCTAACATATCAATTGCCAGTGTAGTTGCAATAGAAGAAGCGGAAAGGTTTACTACGTTGTTTCCGATCAGGATCGCACTCAGCATCTTTCCTGAGTTCTCCGTAATCTTTAATACCGTCTTTGCCCTTTCATTGCCCTCATCGCTCAGTTTTCTCATTCGTATTTTGTTGACGGTGGTCAGTGCTGTCTCTGCCGATGAGAAAAATGCAGAAAGCATAATCAATACCACCAGAATTATGAGCCGTATCGCCTCACTCGAATCCAAAAAATCACTCTCCTTTACTTTAGCAATAATATAACGTATCTCCCTCAAAAACGCAATTCATTTTTAAAAGTTTCACAGCAATTTCAAAAGTTTTAGCTGCAAACTCTTCCCCTACTCCACAGGGTTCTCCCTTTATAACGGATTTTTGACAGGCAAACCCCTGTTTTTTTGCATAGTAATGCTCAAATCTCACGTCATAAGGGATAACCCCTGTTTCTTCCGCTTCTAAACGAAACACTCTGCGGTATATTTTTTCATTATCCATGGGATCAGACGGACTGTTGCTGATAAGATAAAAGATATTTCCCGATATGCGGGGATGATTTTGAAAATAGTTCAGAAGTACCGGATACTCCTGTGGAAAATTGATGACAACGGTATCGGCTCTTTGAAGAAGTCTCCACACCTGTCTGTTCCGGTCATTTCTGCAATCCACAAAGACATGACCTTTCTTTTTTTGCCTATTTTGTTTTTGCATATTTTCCATAAAATGATACTTTCCATATGCTTCGTAATTTTCAAAGGTCCGTACCTGCATACCGTAATGGATTCTGTAGATATTTGCTAAGATTTTCATATTTCTTGTAGTCTGCCCCCCTCTTGCGGGACTCCAGAATACAACCTCCAACCAATGACCTCCTATCATTGGTGACGGACGGGATGTTTGATAAGAATATCCTTATCATAACGAAGTTTGTCTTGGTTGTAAACACTTTTGTGTGTTTTTCATTTATTTTTCTTATAATTCATGTTATAATGTACAAAATGACAGAAAAGGTGGTGGTATACCGATGGAAAACAGAACCAGACGTACGATCGGACTCATTTTAGCAAATGCTTCGAGTAGTTTTACAACTGCATTTATGGATCTTTTTCAACAGGAACTCTACCAGAAAGATTACAAACTGGTGATCGGACTCACAAACCACGATTTAGAAAAAGAAAGATTTTATCTTGAATTTTTCGGACGGACTACAGAAGGCATCATCATTCTTTCCGATTCCAGCGAATACAAGGAACTTGCAGATGCCATTGCACCAAATATACCTGTTGTCTTTATCCACCGCGCACCTGCGGACTGCGAACATACCTCGATCATAGAGAGTGATTACTCTGCAACATTTCAGGCTGTCCTTTCTTTGGTAAATTCAGGATACCCAAAGACCGCTTTAATCTGCCGGAATATTAAATTTTCTACAAGCCGTGAGATCATTCAGGCATATCGTGCCGCTATGGAGACAACACCGGAAGGATTTCACGAGGACTGGATTTTTGAATGTAATACAACAGACCGCGACTATATCGAGAATCTGACTTCGCACATCACCGGAAAAGGCTGCACCGGACTTTTAGCTGCTTCTATCGAAGTAACGGAACGTCTTGCCCCTTATATTTATGAATATAACAAATTGCATGATGCACCGCTTTCCCTGACCGGATTTTCTACGGAAAACCGCAGCACAGTGCTTTTTGAAAGTCTTGATACGATCTGCAGACCGATCCACCGCACGGTAGATTTAGCATTACAGCAGCTTTTCTATCTGATGAGCAATCCGGATGCTCCGCAGAACGAATACATTGTAAAAGGCTCTTTGAAAATGCGAACGAGTGATGTATTCCAGACTTTATCTTAATCATGGATATTCGTATATTTTTACCTCCTGTCGGACATTAATACCTTATAGAAATTCCAACAGGAGGTATTATTATGAACCAAATCTTAGAAGAAATCTCAAATATCGGTGTCGTACCGGTGGTTGCCATAGATCACAAAGACGATGCTGCCCCATTAGCAGACGCATTGACCAAAGGCGGCCTTCCGTGTGCAGAAGTTACATTCCGTACACCTGCCGCGGAAGAGTCCATCCGCATTATGGCAGAACAGTTCCCGGATATGCTGCTCGGTGCCGGTACCGTATTAACGACGGAACAGGCTGACCGTGCCATTGCCGCCGGAGCAAAATTCATTGTCAGTCCCGGCTTTAATCCCAAAGTTGTTTCCCACTGTATCGAAAAAAATATTCCGATCACACCCGGAATCTCAAGTCCAAGTGATATGGAACAGGCAATCGAAATGGGCTTAGATGCCGTAAAATTCTTTCCTGCCGTTCCTTCCGGTGGACTGTCCATGATCAAAGCTCTTGCAGCTCCTTACCATACTATGCGTTTTATGCCAACCGGTGGAGTAACTCCGCAAAACCTGACTGAATTCTTAGACTATCCAAAGATCCTTGCCTGCGGCGGAACCTGGATGGTAAAACCGGAACTGCTTGCCACCGGCAATTTTGAAGAGATCACCCGATTGACCAGACAGACGGTACGCACGATGCTGGATTTAAAAATTGATGAGCTCACACTGCCTTTCCCACACACAGGCAACAACCTTTCCGATGCCCTGCATGGACTTATAAATCTCTCATCCGGCAGCACTAAAGAACTGACTATCTCCTGCCGCTATTTGAAACGTACCATCTATCATTTAGAAAAAAACGGAGCCACATTCCGGTATGACAATGCAAAATATGATTCTGCCGGAAATATGGATGCGATCGACTTTTCAGATGCACCGGAAGAATTCTCCATTCGTTTAATAGAAAAACATTAGGTATATTTTCCTGTAAGCAGACTTCCTGTAAAGATCAGGGTGTCAAAAGACGGTTTCACGTTTGTTAATTGGCAGCTTGAACAAAGTCGCGTCTATTTTGTTCCGTTGTACGAAAATAAGAAAATCTAAGTCTGCCTGAATTAGCTACGATAAGGTGACGTGTACGTCTTAAACACCCCGTCCATGGGGTGTTAAGACTTTTGCTGCCGTCCATGGCAGCAAAACACTATATAAGAACAGGCAGACTAAGATTTACTAATTTTCTCCCAAAGTCACAAAAGCAGTCCCGGTTTTGTGCAAGTTGCCAGCCACTAAGTTGCGAACCGCTTTTTGACACTCTAATCCTATAAATGAATCTCTATGTAACGTGCCACCCATACAACACAAACCTTTCCATCTCGTAACGTAGTGCCTGCACAAATCGGATATGGAAGGTTTCTTTTTGTGCAATGGAAATGAAACTCAAGAAATTGTGAAGCCCACTGGCGAACACGATTTCTGTTTTAGGAGGTTCATTGGAATGGTCTGCACAAGGAAACCCGGAATATTCAATTTGTGCAGGGCACCTACAATACGTTCTAAATGCTATAATGTTTTTTGAAATCCTCTTTCAAATTTATCCAACAATTCTTTCTGGTACTCCTTATCAAAAGTTCCATGCAGAAGCTTCGGATATGCCTCCTCCTGCAGCTGCTGCCAGCTTTCTTTTTCATTATTGACTACGATCGGATAGAACCAGACACCGTTTTTCTTCGCGGCTTCATAATCTCCCATGGCATCTCCTACCATCAGGATCTGCTCCGGCGGATAGCCGAGAGCCGAGAGTTTTTGGATACACTCTGCCTTACTGCCCGCTTCCTGACTGAGCAGTGCTTTGCAGTATGGCTTTAACTCATACTTTGACCACTCTTCTTCCACCGCCTGTGCATTTGCCGAAGATACCACTGCTAAATCCGCTTTTGGGCTCATTTTTTCTAATGCTTCTCTGACTCCGTAAAATGCTCCCTGTTCCATTCCCGGCTCTTTGACGGCAAGATTGACATGAATACTCCACAAAAGTGCCTGTTCCATACAGGGATTCTTCTTTTTCTGGCATTGAGCCAGAAGGGCAGGATTTGAAAGCTCCGGTGCCTCTTTTGTCCAAGCCACGAACTCCTCCTGTCCCTCTGTCTCATAACCTTTTTCTTTTGCCCATTCTAATCCCATGGCAAGTCCCTTGAAGCGATTGATGCCACGGGTTTTCGAATAGAGATTGATCTGATTCCAGTATTTTAATGCCTCTTCTTTGATGTCTTCTAAGCCATACTGTTTCACCCATTCCGGTCCGAAGCAATAAAAATGTTTGCTATTCATGGTGTCCATTGCACATCCGTCACTGTCAATACAGATTAAATAATCATGTTCTTTTTTCATATTATTCTCCCACTATATTCTGGTGTCCATCATACCACAGAAGGAATCCACCGGATCTGTTCCCGTAAATTCCGAACGTCCTAAGAGTTTTTCCACCAGTGCATCTAACGTATGCTCATTTTTGTCATAGCAGTTAATATACGTTTTGACCTGTGGGACATCTGCTAGGTGGAACGGACTTGCTAACGAAATAAAAATCGTTGGCACTTCATGCACATACCACGGAATATCCGGCGTTCCCTTACTCATTTTCCAGTTGATACGTTGTGTCACTCCAAAGAGGTTGGTGATCTCGGCAAGCTGGATGATCAGATCATAATTATCTGTGATTGAGGAAATCGGAGCTTTTCCGGCATACATATTTAACATCATTTTTCCGGCTTCTTCCTCCGGGGCTTTTAATATCTTATCCATCATGGATTCATAGATCGTGACTTCAAATCCTTCTGCTTCTAACTTCTCTTTTAAATATTCAAAAGGCTTTTTCTTATTCTTTCCACCCATCATAAATGCAAACGGGTTCGCTGTCTCCTGTGGCACGATCAAAATTCTCTTATGCTCTTTTACGGATAATGGCAACGGTGAAATTCCCGTATTTTTTACCAGTGTAATGGCTTTGTCCGATACTTCTGCCGCAATCTCTTTAAATTCCGGAGTTCCGATGACGTTTAAACCTTCTTTTGGCGGAACGATTTCTTTTTTATTTTTCTTATGCAGTCCTAAATATGCCTTGATGCCAAGGATTCTGCGAAGGGCATCCTCTAAACGTTCTTCTGTAATGATCCCGCTACGATAGCCTTCCATCATATAAGAAAAATCTTCCTCCGGGTCATTGAAGAATAAGAACATATCACAACCCGCCGCGATCGCTGTCGGAAGCATTTTGCTTCGCTTCATGACTGATGTCATACCTACCATATGGGACGCATCGGTCACGACCATTCCGTTAAAGCCTAATTTTTCTTTTAAGAGTCCGTCAATCAGTTCTTTCGACAGTGTCGCCGGAAGTGTGTCTTCTAATTCCATCTGATGATTAAAATATTTTTGATAGGAAGGAAGCATGATATGACCTGCCATAACGGTATGAACCCCGGCATCGATCATTCCACTGTATACTTTTCCAAAGGTTGCATCCCATTCTTCCGTGGAATAAGTGTTGACCGAATTGCTTAAGTGCTGATCCCTTTCGTCGATTCCATCGCCCGGAAAATGTTTCATGGCACAGACCATGTTACTTTCCATAAAACCTTTCATATAGGCTTTGGACATTTCTAACACCATATCCGGGTCGGAACCAAAACTTCTCGAGGAAATGATCGGATTTCTCCAATTGCGGTTGATATCGGTGATCGGTGCAAAAGACCAGTTGCATCCAAGTGCTGCCGCTTCAATTCCGGCCACTCTTCCCATCTCATAGGCATATTTCGGGTCCTTGGTGGCTCCGATCTTAACCTCTACGCCAATCTCTGTTCCATCGGTACAGGCTCCGTTTCCACCCGCTTCGGTATTGGCTGCGATCAAAAGCGGGATCTTGGCATTTTCCTGCAAAATACGGTTCTGCTCATGCACTTCTTTAGATGTTCCCGGATTGTAACGCACCGCACCGATGTGATATTTTTCTAAAACATCTTTCAGGTACCCCTCGCTTCGCTCGGAACCCATATTTACAAAAAGCTGTCCAATCTTTTCTTCCGTTGTCATTTCTGCAATGGTATCTTCTACCCACTGTATATCTTCTTTTTCTAAAAAATAAGGTTTTTTTGTTAAATCTACTTTTACCATATGCCCTCCATTTATACTCCTGAATATGCCTGAAATCCTCCGTCTACCGGGATCACGACACCGGTAATAAAGCCGGAGGCTTCGTTATTCAGTAAAAACAGCAGTGTTCCGATCAATTCTTCGGATTCTCCAAAACGTCCTAACGGTGTCGCTGCTAAGATTTTTCCTGTTCGTGGTGTCGGTGTGCCATCTTTTTCAAATAAAAGCTCTCGATTCTGTTTTGTTGCAAAAAATCCCGGTGCTATTCCATTGACACGGATGCCACTTTTTGAAAAATGCACTGCTAACCACTCCGTAAAGTTTGATACAGCTGCTTTTGCTCCACTGTATGCAGGAATCTTTGTTAACGGTGTATAAGCGTTCATGGAAGAAATATTGATGATATTACATCCTTCTTTCTCTAACATATCCTGTGCAAATTCCTGCGTTGGCAGCAGTGTTCCGATAAAGTTCAGGTTGAATACAAATTCCACTCCGCTCTGTTCTAGATCAAAGAATGATTTTTCTCCCTCTTTTAATTCTCCCGGCACATAATATTCCTGATCTGTGGTTGCCTTCGAATTATTTCCACCCGCACCATTGATCAGAATATCGCACAAGCCAAAGTCTTTTTTGATCTGTTCATGTGCTGCTGCAAGACTTTCTTTTTGCAGTACATTTGCCGCATAGCCTTTTGCCGTATAACCTTCCTCACAGATTTCCTTTGCTGCTTTCTCGGCTGCCTCCTGATTTAAGTCCAAGAGTGCAACCTTGCCGCCTGCCTGTGCCAATGCCTTTGCGAACATGCCGCCAAGGACTCCTCCTGCTCCTGTGATGACGACCGTTTTTCCGGTCAGGTCTGTATTAAGTGGTAGTTTCATGTGTGTTCTCCTTCTTCACTATAATGATTCTTTTTTTTATGTTGTTGTTCTTTTTTTGGGGGGTGAGGGGCGCTGTCACGCATGGGGTAGCACAACATACCAATTCAGCACAACTAAAAAGTGTTTCGTTTCTCCTTCTCAATTGAGAAGGAGAAACGTGTGGTTGGGGTGTTCGTTGAGGGGACGGTTATGTTGCTGTGTTCTACACACCTCCTCTTTGTGACTATAGCTGGATTTTGGATGTTCTTAATAGCCTGTCAATATCAGAAATTTGCGGGCACGGATGCCCGCAAAAGGAGCAACTGAGCCATGGATGGCGAATTTGCTCCGGTTTCGTCCCCATCCAGCAACGTCCCACAGGGTATTTAGAACATCCAAATCCCAGACATGGAACAAAAGGCGGTGTGTAGAACACCCAGCCAACACCCCCTCACCCGCTCATCCCTATCTCCTACTTCACACTCTCTTTCTCAATTGCCTCCCACAACCCATTCAGATACGCTGCCCCCAGCGCCCTGTCATACAGTCCATATCCTGCTCTTCCGGTCTCGCCCCATATCATTCTTCCATGATCAGGGCGGATATAGCCGTCAAAGCCATTGTCATACAGTGCTTTTGCGATCGCATACATATCCAGTGTTCCACAGGAGGACGGATGTGCACTTTCTTCAAATCCATTGTCCAATATCTTGACATTTCTCATATGCACAAAGTGGATTCTTCCCATTGCCGCATATTTTGCCGCCATCTTTGCTACATCGTTGTGTCCGGAGCATCCAAGAGAACCCGTACAGAGTGTGATCCCATTGTGTCTGTCATCCACTAATTTTAAGAAGCGGTCAAGATTTTTTTCATCGGTAATAATGCGCGGCAGTCCAAAAATACTCCAGCATGGATCATCCTCATGAATTGCCATGTTGACATCATACTCTGCCGCTACCGGAATGATTTTTTTCAGAAAATATTCCAGATTGTTCCACAGATCCTCTTCACTTAATTTCTGATACTCTGCTACAATCCCTTTTAGTTCTTCCCTGCTGTATGAAGCATCCCAGCCCGGCAGGGTCAGATCGCTGTCTGTTTTCAGCGGATCTACTTTATCGACCTGTTCCTGATAATAAACTAAGGTAGTGGAGCCATCCGGCAATCTGTGGTCTAACTGGGTTCTCGTCCAGTCAAATACCGGCATAAAGTTATAGCAGATACATTTCACGCCTGCTTTTGCCACCTTTTTGATATTTTCGCAATAATTCTCAATATAGCGGTCTCTGTCCGGTTTTCCGAGCTTGATATCCTCATGCACCGGAATACTCTCGATCACTTCAAATTTCAGTCCGTTTTCTTCCACCTGTTTTTTTAAATCTGCAATTGATTTTTCACTCCATACCTCTCCAACCGGTACATCATAGACTGCTGTTACAATGGCTTCCATTTTCGGTATCTGACGGATATTTTCCAATGTTACTTTGTCATCCGCTCCATACCATCTGAATGATAATTTCATGTTTTAAGTCTCCTCTCTGCGACGTTTCAATTCTTCTGTATTCTGGATTACAATTTTTTTCGATAACGGATATAAGAATATCATAACCAGTCCTACGAGGATATAGACAATTCCTGGAAATAACGTTGCGATCCCGTAGATTCCGCCCTGTACTTCTGCGGTTTGTGCTGCTGCAAGGGAATCATATCCAATGGCAGAAAGTGCAAAGCCACTGACTCCTCCTGCCAATGCCTGTCCGACTTTTCTCGCAAACGAATAGAATCCGTACACGGTTCCATCATCGCGGGAATGTGTCCGCACCTCTTTGTCATCAATCACATCTGTAATCAATGCCCAAATCAGCATATTGAAATAGTTCATTCCAAGCATTGCAAAGAACGAAAGTGTAATAAACACGGCAAGACTTTTTGTGTGTAAAAAGTAAATGATAAGATAAATGATTCCTGCCCAGAAGCATCCGATGGCGGCAGATTCCTTTTTTCCATAGCGTGTGGAAATTTTTCCGGAAACAACTGCCACGATGATCCCCGATGGCAGGTTCAAAAGGCTGAACAGTGCCAGTGCCTTGGTATCTTTAAAATAATCGGCAAACAGATAGGTGTTGATCCCCTGACTCATCAGTGTTGCTAATAAGAGCAGAATGGCTGCTAAAATGACAGATATTAATGCCCGGCTTGTAAAGATTCCTTTTAATGCTACACCCAGACCGGTATTTTCCCCACGCTCTTTCTTTTCAATCTGCACACGCTCTGTAGTCATTGTATAGCAGAGCAGATAACAGATAATTGCCGCGATTGAAAAAACACCGGCTAGAATCGTAAAGTTTCTTCCGCTGACCACTTGATTTCCGTTAGCATCGGTATAGTAGATAATGAGCGGTGTTACCACGCTGATAAAGGTTGCCGCGAAAATCGCTCCTAAGGAACGATAGACAGACAGTGCCGCACGGTCTTTTGGCTCCTCGGAAATAGCGGATGCCATAGAGCCATAAGGAATGTTGATGGAAGTATAGAAAATTGACCCCCATAAAATATAGGTAACAAACATATAAATCAGTTTGACGGTCATAGATGCACCTGCTAACCCTGACTGATACATCAGAAAACTTGTCAATGCCACGGGACCGCACATCCGCCGCAGCCAGCAGCGAAACCGTCCGTCTTTTGCACTTTCTATGGAATCCACAATCCGTCCCATGCCAATATCGGTAAACGCATCCACACAGCGGGATACCAAAAAGAGAATTCCAACAGTCTTTGCAGAAATTCCCCAGACTTTTGTATAGAAAACCATCAGATAAGAGCTTGCAAAGATAAAGGTAAAATCATTTCCAAAATCTCCAAACAGATAACCCCATTTATCTCTTGCGCCAAAGGGGCGTGTCTCATTTTTGTCACTCATATGTGATTCCTCCAATTCCTTTTGTATATTTTTTGCTTATGAAAGAAATACTTTTATCAGCATGACCAATATTTCTGCGCTTTATGCAAGGAGGAAAAAATGAAATCATTTATGAACGAAAACTTTTTACTTTCAAATCAGACGGCAGAACTGCTCTATCATAATTATGCGAAAAATATGCCGATCATAGACTATCACTGCCATCTGAATCCGCGTGAAATCGCAAAGAACCAACGGTTTGAAAACATTACCAGAGTCTGGTTAGAGGGCGACCACTATAAATGGCGGCTGATGCGGGCAAATGGCATTGATGAAGAATACATTACCGGAGATGCAGAAGACCGTGAAAAATTTTTAATGTGGGCAAAGACGTTAGAAAAATGTATCGGAAATCCTCTCTATCATTGGAGTCATTTAGAATTACAACGCTACTTTGGCTATAATGGAATCCTATGTGAAAAAACCGCACCGGAGGTCTGGGAATTGTGCAATGAACGTTTAGACAGTCCCGATATGTGTGCCAGAGAGTTGATCAAAAAATCTAATGTACATTTAATATGTACTACAGATGACCCGATTGACAGCCTGAAATGGCATGAGGAAATTTCACAGGATAACAGCTTTGATGTGCTGGTGCTTCCAACATGGCGTCCTGACCGGGCATTTGCCATCGACAGGCCCGCCTTTTGTGACTATCTTCTCTCTTTAGGAGAAGTTACACACTTAAAGATTTCCTCGTTCCAGACACTCTGTTTAGCACTGAAACGCCGCATGGGATTCTTTCAGGAGCATGGCTGCTGTATTTCTGACCACAGCTTTTCCCATATTCCGTGGAAGCCCTGTTCAGAAGAAGATGCAGAAGCTATTTTCTCTAAAGTTCTCGATGAACGTCCGATTTCGTTTGAGGAGCGTATGCAGTTTGAAACTGCCCTGCTTACTTTTTTAGGAAAGCAGTATCATAAATTGGGCTGGGCAATGCAGCTTCACTATGGAGTCAAACGCAATAACAACCAAAGACAGTTCAAACGCTTAGGACCGGACACCGGCTTTGATAGTATCGGCTATTCGGCTCCTTTAAATGAACTGGCAGACTTTTTAAATGGGCTCTCACTGACAAATGAGCTTCCAAAGACGATTCTCTATTCCCTGAATCCCAATGACAATGCCATTCTCGATACTATCATTGGCTGTTTTCAGGATGATTCTGCGATTGGAAAGATCCAGCATGGAAGTGCCTGGTGGTTCAATGACCACTATGACGGTATGCGGGATCATCTAAGCTCTTTAGCAGCTAACGGAGTATTGTCGAACTTTATCGGGATGTTGACGGATTCGAGAAGTTTTCTGTCTTATACCAGACACGAATATTTCCGCAGGATCCTCTGTGAACTGATCGGGGAATGGGTCGAGGAAGGCAAATATCCAAATGACCGGGAAATGCTTTCTAAAATAGTGACTGACATCTGCTATAACAATGCCGTGAAATATTTTCGGTTTTCTGTATAGTAAAAAAAGTGGAACGCTCACTCTTCTTACAAAGGTGAACGTTCCGCTTTTTTAATAAATCATTATTCTGCTTCGGTTTCTTCCTGCTCGCTTACTTCGATTCCAAGCTCCTCTAACTGCTTTTCATCTACCGGGCTTGGTGCATGTGACATCAGGCAGGATGCATCTTTTACTTTCGGGAATGCGATGACATCACGGATAGAATCACACTGCATCATCAGCATAACCATACGGTCTAAACCATAGGCAAGTCCTGCGTGTGGCGGTACTCCGTACTTGAATGCATCTAATAAGAATCCAAACTGCTCATGCGCCTGCTCTTTGGTAAATCCGAGTACCTCTAACATTTTTTCCTGGATATCGTCCTGATGGATACGGACAGAACCTCCTCCAAGCTCTGTACCATTTAAGACAATATCGTATGCTTTCGCACGGACTGCTCCCGGATCGGAATCGATCTTATCCCAGTCCTCTTCCATTGGCATGGTAAACGGATGGTGCATTGCCATAAAACGGTTCTCTTCGTCAGACCACTCTAACAATGGGAATTCTGTTACCCATAAGAAGTTGTACTGGTTCTTATCTAACAATTCTAACTGGCGTGCAAGCTCTAAACGGAGTGCTCCTAACACATCCCATACTACTTTATTTTTATCGGCTGCAAAGAGAAGTAAATCTCCCGGCTCTCCGCCCATCTTTTCTACTAATGCAGCTAATTCTTCTTCGGTCATGAATTTGGCAAAAGAGGATTTGTAGGTGCCGTCCTCATTTACTGCTAAATAAGCAAGTCCTTTTGCGCCGTAATCCTTTGCAAAACTTACTAATTTATCAATCTTCTTTCTTGGCATTGCACCCTGACCTTTGGCATTGATACCACGGACAGAGCCGCCATTTTCCAATGCTCCCGTAAATACGCCAAAACCACATCCGGCTACGGTCTCTGATACATCTACCAACTCCATGCCAAAACGGGTATCCGGCTTATCTGAACCGAAACGGTCCATTGCTTCCTGCCAGGTCATTCTCGGAATCGGAAGTGGTACGTCTACTCCGATCGCCTCTTTAAATACATAAGCTAAAAGTCTTTCATTTACATCGATGACATCATCTACATCAACAAAGGACAGCTCCATATCTGCCTGTGTAAACTCCGGCTGTCTGTCTGCTCTTAAGTCCTCGTCACGGAAACATCTTGCAATCTGGAAATAACGGTCATATCCTGAACACATCAAAAGCTGTTTATAAAGCTGCGGTGACTGCGGTAATGCGTAAAAAGAACCCGGATGCACACGGCTTGGCACTAAATAATCTCTTGCACCTTCCGGTGTGGATTTCATTAAGATCGGTGTCTCAATCTCTAAGAATCCTTCTTTTTCCATAAAGTTACGAAGTAACATGGACACCTTGCTCTTCATCATGATATTTCTCTGTAAATCCGGTCTTCTTAAGTCCAGATAACGATATTTCAAACGCAGTTCTTCTTTCGTCTGGCAATTCTCCTCAATTGGGAATGGCGGTGTCTCTGCCTCGGAAAGAATACGGATATCATTTGCAATGACCTCTATATCTCCGGTTTTTAAATTCTCATTGACTGCTGCGGAACGTTTCTGTACCACACCGGTTACGGCTACGACAAACTCGCTTCTTAAATTTCCTGCTTTTTCAAAACCTTCACTTCCTACCTGTGGTTCATCAAAAACCACCTGTAAGAGTCCGCTACGGTCTCTTAAGTCAATAAAGATCAGACTTCCTAAATTTCTTCTTTTCTGTACCCAGCCCATCACAGTGACAGTTTCGCCGATATTCTGATTAGAAACCTCGGTACATCTGTGTGTCCTGTGCAGACCTTTCATTGATTCTGCCATTTTCTATCTTCCTCCATTTTTTATCTGTTAAAAAATTCCACAATTTCTTCATAGCCTTCTTTTGCAAGCTGCTCTTTCTGGAACTTCTTATTTTTATTCATACGGCTGACTAATACCTGCTGTCCGGCTTTTCGCTCTTCCTGTGCCTGCTTCATGACTTCACAGAGTTTTTCAGCAGTATAGCCTTTTTCGATTAAGTATGCTTTTTTCTTTGGCTGTGTCGGAATCTCAAAGCCGTTCTCTAACAGTAACAGTACGATTCTTTCAAATCCAATGGAAAATCCACATGCCGGAACATCTTTTCCGGTAAATCTTCCAACCATCTTGTCATAACGTCCGCCGCCACCGCAGCTTCCGCCGAATTCCGGGATGGCTATTTCAAAAATGGTGCCTGTATAGTAGGACATTCCGCGTACCAGTGTCGGGTCGAATACCATTTCAAAATCTGCTTCTTTGGTAGCTTCTACACTGGTGATGATCTCATTCAGGCTCTTAGAAACTTCTTCGTCTAAGACATCTTTTAAGGTATCTGCTAAATAGGCAATTCCGTTTTCGGCACTTTCAATTCCTTTGAATAAATCTAAGTATTTTTCAATAGACTCTTTGGCATAGCCTTCTTTTTCTAATTCCTCTGCTACACCGTCTAAGCCAATCTTGTCCATCTTATCTAATATGATAAATACCGTATCATAATCTTCTTCGGCAAATCCGCTGTATGCTGCCATTGCCTTTAAGATTCTTCTCTCATTGATACGGATCTGGAAATTCTTAAATCCTAATTTTCCAAGTGTTGTCGTCGTTGCTAAGATCAATTCAATCTCCGCTAAGTTGCTCGGTTCTCCTAAGATATCTATATCACACTGCATAAACTGGCGATAGCGTCCACGCTGTGGACGGTCTGCTCTCCATACATTTCCCATCTGCAGTGCCTTAAATGGAGCCGGAAGATCGTTGGCATTGTTCGAATAATAACGTACCAGCGGAACCGTCAGATCGTAGCGCAGTCCCATGTCTACCACATCCATATCGGTTTTTGCCGTTTCTAAATTCAGCTTTTCTCCACGTTTTAATACCTTAAAGATGAGCTTTTCATTCTCACCGCCCTGCTTGCTGCTCAGATTTCCAATATCTTCTAAACAAGGAGTCTCTATAGAAGTAAAACCAAATCTTCCATAAGTCTCTTTGATCACACTGATGACATAATCCCGAATCTGCATCTCCTGTGGCAATATATCTTTCATTCCTGTAACCGGTTTCTTCTTTAATGCCATTATCTTTCATTCCTCCATCTTCTTTTTCCGGACGTTCATTTGCCCATAGGCATTTTTTACATCTACGCCTTATTATACTTTTCGCGGTACGATGCGTCAAGATACAACAAAAACGTCCGGGAAGATTCTCGAAATCTCCATCACTGCAACTTTTAAGAACACACCCCCTGACATGACATAGAACCAGATCTCACGCATATGCTGTGATCTTGCGATCGGTGTTGCTATGGCTGCAAGAATGATAATGGCTGCTCCAACGCATCCAACGATATTAGGAACACTGACCAATGGAAAGAGCCCCGGTGCACAGCTTCCGTCTATCATATGTTGAATGGTCTTGTCCAATCCATCTCTTGCTGCTGCAAAGCAGCATACGACCAGACCATACACCAGTACAAACAGGCTTCTGCGTCCCCAACTGTTAATACTCGTCCGGTTCCATATGGAATATCCGATAAAGCCTATTAATGCCACGATCATAATGGTCGTTACGGCAGCTGTTGTATTACCAAAATAAAGTTTCAATTTAATTTCCTCCTTTTTATCGCTTGTTATGATACCATTCGATGACTGCGTTTAAATTTTCCAGACAAACCCGTCCTTTACCGTTTGTCATCATTTCTAACAGATCATCTTCTTCCGGTGTGCGATCCGTTTTCTCTGCTAAGGATTTTCCGGCTGTTTTTACCATCACATTCATCGTCATCTTGTATACACCATGCAATTTTTCCAGATCAAAGTTGCCCTGTAATGTAAACAGTGGGATGCTCTTTGGTATGAAATTCTTTGCACGGACTTCTTCTGTCTGTGTCCCTGTCCGGCTCATACCGACTGCACAGACTGCACGGACATTATATTTTTTTACCATATCTTTATAACCTTTGATCCCACCTGCCATGATCCAGCCAAGATAAATGATCTCTGAATGGGCAGGTACTTTTTTCTTTGCTTCTTTTGCACTATATACCGGGAGATGAAGTTCATCTGCTAATAATTGTGCATATTGCACCGTGCTTCCTGCATTTGATGTATAAATAATTGCTTTCATTTTTATTTCCTCCTCTGTCTATCAATCTCTTTTACTGCTTCCTTCTATATCCTCTAATCTCTTTGAAAACCGTTCTACATGCTGCTCCACCATTTCGGTTACATCCTGTTTTTCGTCCGTTTCATCATAAAGACTGTAGAGCAGGAATATCGGTCCATAGAATTCTAATGCTAACTGTCTTGCATCCTGATCGTTTTTGGTAAGTCCGGCAAATATTTTTTCGATATAAGCCACCGGACCTTTTGCAAGATACTTCTGGTAAAGTCCTGCCATGTCCGGATCGCGGTACTGCTCTAAGGTCAGCATTTTCCGGAACCGGCATGGAAATTCTTCCTCTGTCCAATGTAAAAACTGTACTTTTGTATACTGCTTGATCTTATCCAGTGCAGTGTCCTTATATCCTGCTATCACTTCTGCCATATTTCCTTCCGGCATCTCATATTTTTTTGCTCTTTCTGCATCCATCTGATTCATTCGTTCTACAATACTTTCTAATATCTCCTGCTTGCTTTTGTAATGCTTATACAACGCGGCTTTTGTAACGCCTAATTCGGCTGCGATATCGTTCATGGAAGTTCCCATATAGCCGCTTTGCGAGAAAAGTTTTAATGCTTCTTCTAAAATTCTTTCTTTGGTGTTTTTTTCTCTTGTTTCCATTTGCACTCTCCTCTTAAATTAAACAGTGACCGATTGGTTACTTTTATTATAGTTACCATTCGGTCACTTGTCAAGGGGGGTTTTTTATAGATAGGAAAAACGTCACCGGAGAGGGGTGACGTTTTTGGGGTTATAATTATTCTATTGTTATTGAATGAGCCAATTGTAATCCTGTTTGCAATCTACCACATAATCGGCGTAAACGATGTCATCTACTATCTGGAAAATTAACATATAGCGTTTTTCGAACAATATGAAACGGTAAGCCTTTCTGGGAATATATTCCCCTGTAAGCCACGGACATCTCTGGGGCATCACTTCTAACGAATGAGCTGTCTTTTCAAATTCTACCGTCAGACGTTCGGCTGCTTCCGGGCTGGTCTGTGCTAAAAATGCAACATGTGAAACGAGCATCTGCGTTGCCCGTTCGGATACGATCACACGATACTTACTCTGCTGTTCCATGTCCTTCTGCCTCCCTGATCGCATTTCGCATCATTGCAGTAACTTCCTCAACCGAGTATCCCTTACTTCCACGCATTCTATCTTCCTCAACGGCAAGCAGTTCCTCACGAAGTTTTAGCATTTTTTCTCTACGATTATATGTTCCAATATCCATAACAACCAAATCTCCCTCACCATTTTTAGTAAGGAACACCGGCTCTTCGGTCTTTCTGCACATATCAGCAATTTCATTATAATTCTGACGAATTGCTGCGGATGGACGAATATTCATAGCTATACCTCCCTGCTTTTATAGTGATAGTAATATTCTAATCATATTATACCCATCCCATACAACAGAGTCAATGACATCGGCAAATAACCTCCCCAATATCCCCATTCACACAAATAGCCCTCTCCCTGATTTCTTCCGGTGCATAGGCTTCCCCGGCATTGATACTCACATAATCAGCATTTGGGTTCTGAGCCGCCATCTGCCAAAACGGATATTTGATGATACCGGGTGTGTTCATTCCAACGCCAAGCTCTAATAACAACATTTTTGTCTCTTTATGCCTGCGAAGAAAATCAGCATATCTTTCGGCTGCACGATACCAGCCATCATCCTGAACAAACGTATTATCCGCCCTTAAGTTCATGGTCATTGGCTTTCCACAGACAGGACAATGCGGTATTAACGCAGTTGGTATCTTCATATCTTTCTGCTGTTTGACCATCTCACGCACGACCTCTTTATTATCATAAGTGGTACGATGACAGGGTTCGCTGCACTGAAACAGTCCGTAATCTCCCTGTGTATAAAATAACCTCTGTTTGTCAAACCCGGCTTTCTGGAACTGGTGATCCACATTTGTCGTCAGCACAAAATAATCTTTATCTTTTACAAGTTCAAACAGTTTTTGATAGGTTCCATTGTCACAGTCCATATAGCGGTTGATTAAAATATATCTCGACCAGTAAGCCCAATGTTCTTCAAGACTCTCAAAGGGATAAAATCCACCGGAATACATATCTTCAAAACCATACTTTTCTATAAAATCAGAAAAATATTTCTGACTATGTAACAAAAAAGAACACACAACTGTGAAAGGACGCAACTCCCCCTCACTCCATCACCGGCAGGACAAATCTTGAGCAATACCGCCGGCTTTCGATTTCACGACCTGTATATGGAGCAACGATACCAAGGACACGCGGATTACCTGCAAGTGTCAGGCCGCGCGCCTTCACCTCCCGCCCCAGTGTCAGCCACGCCTCATCCACACCGGAATAATCACCGCAGTACAGCACCGATAACACACGACATTCCGGTAATACCAGCGCATCCGCAGGTGCTTTTTCCGGTTGCACGGGAACACAGACAGTATAAGGATATGGCTCACTGCTGATATAACCCTCTAAATAGTCCTGTCGATCCGAAATCGTAAACAATGGCTCTTCGGAGAGAACACAGCCCTGTCGGACACATTCGCTGTAAAAATCGTACATATCCGCGTACTTATCTGCAACCGTACGCCCCATACACTCCCGCATCCGGCAGGTCACAGCAGGCTGCCGCATGATCTGCACGGAGATACCCGGCGCCTCCATCGTCCGCAGTCGCAACTCTTCTACGCTGCGTTGGATGTCCTGCAGACGGCTCTCTAACGTCGCCAGCAGCGTCGATATTTCACCACCCTGAGCAAAGTAGTCTGCGATCTGCTCTGTAGTAAGCCCCATACTCTTGAATTTTTCAATCTGCAAAATGCGTGCCACATCATGGTTGTCGTAGTACCTTCGCCCACTCTCCGCTGCAATATAGGCAGGCGTAAGCAACCCTTTTTTCTCCATGCGCATCAATGTACTACGGGAAAGACCGCAGGCATGGGCTGCTTCCGTGATCTGAAATAACTTTTTTGTATCCTTTTCCATATTTTTCGTTCCAACCCCTTGCTTCGTTCATAGATGAACAATGTATAATACCATTATTAAGAAAGTCTGCCTTGATGTCAAGTCCATAGGTGAACAAAGAATATTGAGGAACATATGAAAAGGAGGGAATGAACCATGAAAGTTCGGAAAGGAGTATTCGGAGCAGTACTGCTCCTATGTGCCACGCTGTGCATGACAAATGTAACTGCATTGGCAGATGACGGCACACATACACACCCGATCTGTGGTACAACGCACACAGACATCGGTGACCATACGGGAGAATGTGCAGATGTCGTATGGACGGCGTGGGACGGAACATCGGATATTGACTATGGTGACGACAACACCGCCTACGTCTATCTGAGCGGCAATGCGGAACGAAGCGAACAATTCGCTGTCAAAGATGGAAAAACGCTCTATCTCTGTCTGAACGGATACAGCATCACGAGAACCACTGATTCGACAGATGCTTTTGATGCGGTCATCCGCGTTTATGGTGACGCACAACTCGTATTGTGTAACTGTAAAGGCAGCGGCACAATCACTCACTCGGCCGGCGTGTACGGAAGGGGTGTGAGACTCGGGGACAGCAGTTCAACGGGCGATTTTATTATGTACGGCGGTGAGATTAGCGGGAACCGTATAGACATTTCTGCTCATAGTGCTGCCGCCGGCGACGGTGCCGGCGTGGAATCGCAACAAAGCGACTTCACGATGTACGGCGGTAAGATCACCAATAACCACGTCATTAAAGGGTCAAACAATGAGGGCGGCGGTGTAAATATGCATACCGGCGGCACTTTCACGATGTACGGCGGTGAGATCAGTGGCAATGCATGTTCCGACACCGGTGGCGGCGTGATATCGGCGGCCACTTATCTAAAGCTATACGGTGGCACGATCAGCAACAACACAGCAGATAAGCGTGGCGGTGGTGTATTCACAAATATGCCTCTTACCATATCCAATGACTTCACCATTACAGGCAATCAATCTGAGAAAGGTGGCGGTATTTACACATACGACGAAGATATCACGATTGACGGCGGCAATATCACAGGCAACACCGCAACTTACGGTGGCGGTGTGTGTCACATAGGCGAGTATCGGAATTATACTTTAACAATCTCCGGCTCAGCAACCATTACCGGGAACACCGCAACAGAAGGCGGCGGCGTTTATGTGGAAAGCGGCAAAAACACCTCAAATTGGAACAAAGGCCAAGGTGCACTCCAAATCAATGGCGGCAGCATCACAAACAATACCGCAACCGGCAATGGCGGCGGTGTTTGCATCCCTGAACGCGGACGACTTACCATTGCGGGCGGCAACGTCACAAACAACACCGCGACGGGTAACGGCGGCGGTGTATATTTTAACGGTGAAAGCAAAAAATTCAATATTTCCGGTAACATCAACGTCACCGGGAACAAAAAGAGTGGCAAAGCAAACAATATCTATTTGCCTAACGGACAGATCATTAAAATTATGGGTGAACTGACAAACACTGCCCCGATCGGTGTCACAACGGAAGTGGAGCCAAATAGTTCTAATTACGTTCAAATTGCTTCCGGTCGTGCGGCATATGCCACCCCGGACAAATTTCAGTATGAAAACAACGACACCTCGATCAGTGCCGTTCTCAGTGGAAGCAACAACCTTCTCGTTGCATGCGAACATAACTGGGGAACAACCTGGCAGACGGACTCTACCAGCCATTGGCATTCATGTTCTATCTGTAATGGAAAGGACAATATAGTCAACCACTCCGGTGGCACTGCCACCTGTACAGAAAAAGCCATATGCGAAGGCTGCAGTCTGCCGTATGGCAATACCCTTGGTCACGATTTTACCGGCGGCACATGGCAAACTGATGCTGACCATCATTGGAAAAAATGCTCCCGCTGTGATGTCACCGACACGGAATCCCCTCATGAGTGGAATAGCGGCAAAGTGACTACACAGCCTACCTGCACAACAGCAGGGCAGAAAACCTATACCTGTACCGTATGCTCTGCAACAAAAGTAGAAACATTAGATGCACTTGGTCATAATTTTGCCAAATACGATGCAAAGGCTGCGACCTGCACGGAAATCGGTTGGAACACTTATTTTACTTGCACCAACTGCAATTATACGACCTACAAAGAGATCGCTGCTCTCGGTCATGACAAGGTTGCTCATAAAGCCAAGGCTGCGACCTGTACAGAAAAGGGCTGGAACGCTTACGACACTTGTTCTCGTTGCGATTACACCACTTACAAAGAAATTGCTGCCCTCGGTCATGATTTTACCAGTAACACATGGCAGAGTGATGCCAACTGGCATTGGAAGAAGTGCTCCCGCTGCAAAGCTGCCGGAAAAAAGACTCAACATACCGGTGGCACGGCAACCTGTAAGGACAGAGCCGTTTGTACCACCTGTTCTAAGGCCTATGGTACACTGGATGCCAAACATCATGTAGGCGGAACGGAAATCCGGGACATGGTAGAACCTACCACCAAAAAAGCAGGTCATACCGGCAACAGCTACTGCAAGGGCTGTAATACCAAATTGTCCGATGGCACGGTCATTCCTGTTATTTCTAACCTGTCTACCGGTAAGAAGAGCGATTTGGCAACGGCACTCAAAGCCATGGAAAAGTTTTTAAACTCTCATGGCAGTAATTACACAGCTAATCAGAAAAAACAGCTTATTGCCAACATAAATGCAATAAAATCTGCTCTGAAAAGCATTGAAAACACGGAAAAAGCCGTGAAAAAAGCGGAGGCCATGCCTGCCGCTGACAAGACTCAGCCTGATAACAAGGCTGCCATCGATGCCTACGAATCTGCAAAGAAAGCTTACGATGCTCTGTCTGCTGGCGAAAAGAACATGGCAGGTGAACACACCAAGGCTATCCTGGATACTATGTTGAAGGCCTTAACCGCCTATGATATCACTTCAGGCGACGGCAGCACCTGGAAGGAAAACAACAAGGATAACGGCTTGACCTTCAAGGTCAATGGCTACCATAAGAAATTTGCCGGCATCGTCATCAACGGTACGGTCGTGGATAAAAAATACTACGAAATTGAGGCTGGTAGTACCATCATCACCTTAAAAGCTGAATATTTGCAGACACTGCCTGCAGGAAATTACACACTCCTTGTTCAGTACACGGATGGCAGCACGGATGGAGAGGACACATTCACCATCACGAAAAATGAATCTGCTACTCCGTCAGATCCTACAAATCCTACTGACCCATCCTCTCCGAAAACCGGGGACAATAGCCATCCTGTCGTATGGATCGGTATTCTGATCGTCTGTGCAGGCATATGGATGTTACTGTTCTTTAAAAAACAGAAGCAAGAAACAAAATAATAAATATTTAACGTAAAAAGCGGGAGTGCATCGTTCAAATGCACTCCCGCTGAAATTTTATTCTCATATTCTCTTCCGAATCACAATATATTTAATCCTGATTTAATTTCTTTTATATTCCTGATCCAGTCATCTAAAAACTCCATCTGTTCCTCCGTATAAAACCAATGCTCCCCATCCTTCATGACCGTAAGCGATGCACCAATGCGTCCCGCAAATTCGGATATTGTTTCTATGGATGTCAGATTATCTTTTTCTCCAAATTCCGTAGGAATTTCCTTTTTGATGCGCAGTTCTTCTTCTGTTACGTTCGCCCACATCATCATATCCACAATTAATTTTTCCATGTTTACGACCGGGGAAATGAGGATTGCCTGAGCAACCTGTTTTTTAGTGAGAGCACTCATTGAAAAAAATGCTCCTATACTGTTTGCGATCAGAGTAACCGAATCATACCCCTGACTATGCACTTCAAAAAAAGAGGAAAATTCCTTTTGTGCCTCCCACGGATTTTGCGCCTGATAGTCAAAACCGATCACATCACTTTCTGCAAAAAAGGGCTTGTAGTGTTCTGCCTCGTTGGCGTTACCGCCTTTTCCATGTACATATATTACTAAATATTTCATCATTCTGCCCCTTTTACTTTTTACAGACTAATATTCAAATGCAACCATTCTGCACTCGTCGCAGCAATTTGCTGCTATATTAGTTCTGTGACTCGCCTTTAAAGGTGTGATCTCTACAAATCCCTCTGATTTTTTTGCATTTTCAAATACTCCCGGCACTTCATTCGCAAAACTGAATGCTCCGTCTTTGCTCGTAAATAAATAACCTGTTCTCATTTCTTTTCCACATTTTGGACACTTCATACCCTATTCCTCCATTTCTCTTCTGCTAAGTTCTATACTTGTTCTCAACTGCTCTTCAAATTTTTCTGCCTTGATCAATGCGATTCCCTGTTTCTCATCCCCGAGGACTACCAGCCGGTCTCCTTCTTTTAATGCAAACGTATCTCTTGCCTCTTTCGGGATCACGATCTGCCCACGGTTTCCGACCTTGACCGTTCCCCATAGGAATTTTCCTTCCGGCGGCGGTGCAACCTTCGTCTTTCCGACTTTCTCCTCATAATGGAGCAGTGCGTCTATCTTAATTCCATAAAAAGCGGCAAGCCTGTCGCATTTTTCAATATCAGGCATTGTCTCTCCCTGCTCCCATTTTGCGTAAGACTGTCTGGAAATCCCTATGACCTCTGCGACCTGTTCCTGTGTCATGCCTTTTACGTTCCGCAGCATAACCAGATTTTCTGCTAACACCATAGACCATCTCCTTTCTGATGAGTCTATTATAGCTCCGTTTTATCTCTTTTTACACCATACAAACTTATCATTTTATTCAGATTCATGTTAACTTTGGTTACGTTATTTTATATCTTGGTATCCAAAATCTTCTTTACCGTTTAGAATCCATCAGATAAAGATGTATGCCAAGCACCGCATTAAATCCTATGGCAGCAAAGACACTGAACCGTTCTACAACTCCAAAATATGCTTTTGGAACCATGTTCATCCCCAATGCTCCTACCAACATCATTCCTAATGCAATCCCTGCATAGATACCATAGGATCTGCAGCTCTTATCTTTGATCCCCGCAATGATGATCATGACTAATGACACGATAGACAAAACTACTACCAACACTGTAGAGACGATGTGCATCCGATCCTGAAACGTACCGGCATATCCGCTGTCACTAAGGGGAAACAGGCTGTATCCGACTGCCGATACCCATTCCATTGCTGTAAAAATGTAGATGCCGACGCGCAGTAATTTACTCTTTTTGCCCTGGATGCCTACGCACACCATCATGGCACAGATCAATGTGCATACATCATACAGGCTGCTCAACTGATTCCACAGAGAAAGTGATGGTGCATTTGCCGCACTCAGATCACTGACCGCCTGCGCCATCCAGTCATACCCCAGATATGCCATAGGAGAAAAAACAACTGCTGCCTGATATTATCTGCCGCAGTCATGTCCATATAAATGGACGGTGTTTGCCTGATAGGGACATTCTATCCGGCAGAGGTTAAGAAAACGGTTAAGAAAATCGTTGAGAAATGGTTAAGATGTTCCTTTTAACCGAAAACCGATTCCCCAGACAGATTCCACATAATCTTTGCCTGATACCTCTCTCAATTTACTTCGCAAATGGCTGATATGTGTCTTTAAGGAATTCTCCGTACAATCCGGGGGATCCATGCTGATGCGGTCTAAGAGAACTGATTTTGCAATTACCTGTTTGGGATTTTGTATCAGAAGTTTTAAAATGGCATATTCTGTTCTTGTTAAATTAATCTGTTTTTCGGCAACGCAAACAGAATGTGATGCCGTGTCTATCATCAGTTCCTCATAGGTGTAAACGGGAGATAACCGGGGCGAGGATTTTTCTCTTAAACGGACTTTAATCCTTGCAAGCAGCTCCTTCGTATCAAATGGCTTGGTCAGATAATCAACTGCACCGCCGAGCAACAACTCCACTTTATCTTCTACTGCCGTTTTGGCACTGACAACGATCACGGGAATTCCCTGTATCTGAGGTAAAATATCCTCACCGGACATTCCGGGTAACATTAGATCTAACAATATCAGATCCGGTTTCTTTTCTTTTAAAAGCAGCAGTGCTTCCGTCCCGGAATAGGCACGCTGCACCAGATAGCCCTCCCGTTCTAACACTTCCTGTTCGAGATTGCCGATCGCAACATCATCGTCAATGATCAGAATGGTTTCCATGTTACTTTCTTTCTTGGTTTGTCTGTTAATTACCCTGTATTATGGTAACCGTTTGGTAACTTGTCAAATGTTTTTTGAAAACATATAAAAGCACCAAATGATCTATCTTACATCATTTGGTGCCTGGTTCATAGGTTTTGTCCCTGATATTGTACCGTTATAACGTAAACGATTTTGTTGACTTCATCAATACGAAAAATAACAATATAATTATTGATCAACAACTGCCTATAACCATCTTTCGCATATCTGCCTTCCGTACGTTCCTGATGAGAATATGGAAAAGTTGCTAACTTCAAAATAGCCTTTTTAATTCTTCCTAACTGCTTTTTTCCATTCTCAATATCTGACTTTTTATTTGCAATATATTCGTAAATACTGTTTAATTCGCGTATCGCCCTAGGATTTATCTTTACCTGGTATTTATCCCAAATGCTTTTTCTCCAGTTCTTCAAATACTATATTGGCATCTGTTGCTTCTGCCCCATTCAAGACTTCCTGTTCAGATTCATAAATAGCCTGGTCAATGCGGTTAATTCGTGCAAATTTGTCATATAATTCACTGCTCATTACTACCAGATCACTATACCCGTTTTTCGTAATAAAGATAGGTTCCTGCTGCTTATGTGCAATGTTAGAAATTTCAGTTGTATTCCGCAATTCCTTAATAGGCATGATAAGAGGCATATTGACTCACTCCTTTCTATGACATAATTATAGCATAATTATGTATTTCGCACAATGAGCAACTTTGAACCTCTCCAACTTACAATTTAATATCTATCGGTTTATAACCAACCTGTTCTGTTGTACCCTGTTCATTCGGCTTTACAGAAATTTTTACGACAGATTTATATTGTGAATTCTAAAATAAGATCCTCCTATTACTGATTGGTCAACAGGAGCACTGCCAGCAATCCGACAAACAGAACACTTACCACTACCGCTATCACAAAAAAAGAAGCTGTGTGAAGTGGTTTGACTTTCTTTTCATATGTAAATTCCTCACTTTTCTGTTATCTTATTTTTGATTAAGTATAACAAATGCGGCTTCTTTATTCTTTGCTGTTTCTATAAGATTTTATTAAGATTATTTTTCTCTACTGCTCCGCAATCTTTGCCGCCAGATCTTCTAAATACATCCATCTGTCCATCTTTTCTTCCAACAGCTTTTCTGTCTCCTCTTTTTCTGTTACCAGTTGATTGAGTTTCACAAAATCTGTGGAAGCTGCTGCCATCTCCTGATCCAGCATCTCTATCTTTTCCTCCAATGCGGCAATCTCACTTTCAATCGTTTCATAATCCCGTTGCTCCTGATAGGTAAACTTCAACTTCTGTGGGCCACGGGTACGTTGTCCCTTTTGGGTGACCGGTGCGTCCGTTTTTACTCCATTACCGGTTTTCTTTTCCTGTTCTGCTTCCTCCGCTTCTTTCTCTGCTGATTTTTTCAGAGAATAATCGGTATAGCCGCCTTCGTATTGTCTTAATTTTCCGTCTCCTTCAAAGGCAAAAATACGCTTCATGGTCCTATCAAGAAAATAACGGTCATGCGATACCGTAACAACAATGCCCTCATAACGATCCAGATAATCTTCTAAGATGGTCAGCGTAGCGATATCAAGATTGTTGGTAGGCTCATCCAACAAAATAAAATTCGGGGATGTCGCCAGTACCCGAAGCAGATTTAATCTTTTCTTTTCTCCACCGGACAGCTTTCCAATTGGACTGTACTGTTTTTCCGGTGGAAATAAAAAACGTTCCAATAAGACTGTTGCGGATATGACTCCATCCACAGTCCGAATATATTCTGCCGTATCTTTTACATAATCGATCACCCGCTGAGCCGGGTCCATATAGGACAGATCGATCTCCTGTGCATCCTCATTTTTTTCTGAGGCTATTTCCTGCGCATAATATCCCATTTTCACGGTCTGTCCGATAATAACCTGCCCGGAGTCCTGTGGGATAATACCCGCGATAATTTTCATTAACGTCGATTTTCCACAACCATTTGGTCCGATAAATCCAACCCGGTCCCCTTTTAAGAAAATATAAGAAAAATCATCGATCAGTTTTCTTTCTCCATAAGACTTACAGATATTTTCTAACTCCACGGTCGTTTTTCCCATTCTTGTGGAAATGGAACTTAATTCTACCTGAGAATCCTGCACAGGAGCCTGACGATCTCTTAACTCCTCATAACGCTGGATATGTGCCTTCTGCTTTGTAGAACGTGCCCTTGCTCCCCTGCGTATCCATTCCAGTTCCACACGCAGGATCGACTGACGTTTCCGTTCACTGGCTGCTTCCATTTCCTGTCGCTGGGTTTTCAGTTCCAGATATCCCGAATAATTCGTCTGATAACTATAGATTTTGCCCTTATCGATCTCCACGATCCGGTTACACACACTGTCTAAAAAGTACCTGTCATGTGTGACCATGATAAGAGCTCCCCTCCATTTTTTCAGATAATCCTCCAGCCAGTCTGCCATATCATTATCTAAATGGTTCGTAGGCTCATCCAACAAAAGAATGTCTGCCGGAGAAAGAAGTACCGATATCAATGCGAGACGTTTTCTCTGTCCACCGGATAATTGTCCTGCAGGCTGCATAAAATCTTTAATGCCAAGCCGGGTCATCATGGCCTTGGCATCACTTTCGACAGACCAACGATTTTCTTCCGTCACATTTCCTTCCAGCACACATTCTAAACTGCTTTTTTCCGGCTCAAATTCCGGATGCTGCGGCAGATAACGCATTACTACATGATTCGCAGTCGTGATAGTGCCCTCATCGGTCTCTTCTTCTCCCATGATCATCCGCAGAAGCGTTGTCTTTCCGGTTCCATTGATACCAATGATCCCTACTTTTTCTCCATCCTGTAATGAAAACGATGTATTATCAAATAATTTTCTTTCCGTGTAAACCTTTGTCAGATTCTCTATATTGATCAGATTCATGTTGTTTCCTCTTATTCCTCTGCAAAAAGCCTCTTTTTCCGCTCGATCATCTCATCAATTCTTTCGATATAAAGAGCGACATCCTTGACATTCTCACACCGTTCGATCCGATGCGTGCCATCCGGATTTGGCGTATTCCAGACACGTTTCGTCGAAGCTCCGGCTCCGCATGCCACGATGGTCTGTTTTTCTTCCATGATCAGGATATTATAGATTCCTGCCTTTCCTTCTTTCGCATATCCCACGTTCTCAAAATTGCCTGCCATATTTTTCTGACGATAGAGATAATAAGGCTGCAAGCCCATCCGCTTACAATAATCTGCCGTCACTTCAATATGTTCCCAAGTATTCTCCATTTTAAGATTTGTATAATCTTCTTTAAACATATTGAGTCTTGCCGCACGTTTAATGGCAAGAGAATGTACGGTAACATTATCCGGCTGTAATTTCTCTAACTGCTCCATCGTATGACGGACATCTTCTAAATTTTCATTTGGAAGTCCTACGATCAGATCCATATTGATATTGTCAAATCCTAACTCTCTTGCAGTTAAAAAGCTCTGAATGGTCTGCTCTACCGTATGATGCCGTCCGATAATATCTAACGTTTCCTGCTTCATGGTCTGTGGATTGATCGAAATCCTCGAAATCCCATGGGAACGCAAAACCTCTAACTTCTCTTTTGTAATACTGTCCGGTCTTCCGGCTTCAACCGTAAACTCCAAAAGATAAGATAAATCAAAACTGGATTTAATTTTTCTTATCAACCTGTCCAGTTGATAAGGTGCCAGAGTCGTTGGTGTACCGCCTCCAATATAGATCGTATTCAGATGCCGATCCCGATACTGCCTGGCTGTGTAGTCAATCTCTTTTTCTAAAGCATCTAAATATTCATCCACACGCTTTTCCCACGCAGACAGTGGATAGGAAGTAAAAGAACAGTACAGACAGGTACTTGGACAGAACGGGATTCCAATATACAGACTATAGCCTTTCTCATAGTCTAATTTGTTCAAAAGCCCTAATTCACGTTTGGCAATATCAATACTAAGCTCTGTTTTCTCCGGGCTGCAAAAATAAGTGTCTGCCATAAAGGTGCGGATCTCATCCTCGCTCTTTCCCTCTTCTAACATACTCATCGGGATCTTTGTCGGACGGATCCCGGTCAGTGTTCCCCACGGAAGTGTCTGTCCCGTATGCTCCGAAAACATCTGATAAATACCGCGTTTCAGTCGATTCTTCGTCTCTTTCCTGTCAGAAAAATCCACCTGTATCTGCATCGAAGCAAGGGCTGGTTCTCCTGCCTTCGCTTCTGCATTTAAGACACTGGCAGAAATCACATTTTCTGCTCTCGAAAAAAGAACCTCCATGTGGAACAATGGAGTTTCTTTTTCTTCTAACTCTGCAATTTTTTCACTGTCGGCAAATACTTTGACATCCTCTTTCGGATAAAAAGCCTTCACTAATGAATGGATGTCATACTCAAAATCTGCCTCATTTAAACTAACTGTAATCATATTTTTTCACCATTACGCTCTCTATAAAAACGGATTGTATTTTCGTTCCATTCCAATCGTTGTCATGTCTTCATGACCGGTATAGACCATGGTATCATCCGGTAACGGCATCAGTTTATCCTGAATGGAGTGGATCAGTGTCGAGGACTTTCCTGTCGGAAAATCCGTTCTGCCAACGGACTGGCAAAACAGTGTATCTCCGGAAAACAATGCTTTTTCCTCTTCGATATAATAGCAGACACCACCCTGGGTATGTCCCGGTGTATGCAGCACCCGGATCTCAAATCCTGCAAGATTTAAAATGTCGCCGTCCTTTACATAACAATCCGCATGAAAGGTCAGCGTTCTGCCGATCATTCCGGATAGATTGATCTGCGGTGTCTCCAAGGTCTCCTTTTCCGTCTCATGAGCATAGATTTTTATCCCATACTGCTCTGCAACCTCCTGCGCTGCCATTGCATGATCAAAATGTCCATGTGTCAAAAGCACAGCCACCGGAACAACGCCATCCTCTTTGATGATCTGTACGATCCGCGCTGCATTGTCACCCGGATCAATGATCAGTGCTTCCTTTGTCTTTTTATTTTCTGCAATATAGCAATTCGTTGCCACCGCGCCGACTACTAAATGTCTTACCTTTAAATCTGCCATTCCTTACCTCACCTGTTACTTCTGTTCTAACCGGTTGTTCTTTCAATATCGATCACGCTCTCCACCTGACGGATCTTATCCACCAGACTTTGCAACTCCATTTTGCCCTTTGTATTAAAGGAAACGGAAATTGTTGCTACTCCCTGCTTACTCGTTTTGGAGTTGATCGCATTGATATCAATCCCACGCTCCGTAAAAATCTTTGTAATATCTACTAACAATCCGGTACGGTTGTTTCCAAAAATCTTAATCTCTGCAAGATAGAGTCCGTTGCTGCCCTCACTTGCTCCCTGCTGCCATTCTGCATCGATCAGTCTGGCACGATCCATGTCCGACAGATTGATAATATTGATACAATCCGTTCTGTGTATGGATACACCTCTGCCTCTCGTCACAAAACCGACAATCTCGTCTCCCGGTACCGGGCTGCAGCATTTTGAAAAATGTACTGCGACATCATACAGTCCTTTTACGACAATTCCGCTCTTTGACTTCTGCGGGATCGTCTTAGAGATATTCGCATCCTGGATATTCTCTAAAACATCCGAATCTGTTATCGGTACGACATGGTCCTTTTTGTATTCTTCTAACATCCGATTGACAACCTGACTCTCCTTGAGTCCTCCGTGTCCCACGGTTGCCAGTGCAGAATCCCAGTCGTGGAATCCATATTTTCTTAAAATCTTATTCTGATATTCCGGCTTATTGATATCTGAGAGTTCGATACTCTTCATCTTACAATACTGCGAGATCAGTTCCTTACCCTTTGCGATATTCTCTTCCTTGAACTGACTTCGAAACCACTGGTTGATCTTATTTTTCGCCTGTGTACTCTTGACAATATTCAGCCAGTCACGGCTCGGTCCGTGTGAGTTCTGGGAAGTAATGATCTCAATCCGGTCACCATTCTGGATGACATAGTCAATCGTTACCAGTTTGCCATTAACTTTTGCACCGATCATCTTATTCCCTACGGCAGAATGGATCGCATAGGCAAAATCAATCGGCGTAGAGCCGGTTGGAAGATTTTTGACATCTCCGGAAGGCGTAAAACAGAATACCGTATCTGAAAAAAGGTCCAGATCACTTTTTAACAGACTCATAAATTCCCGGTTATCGGACATGTCCTTTTGCCACTCTAAAATCTGACGCAGCCAGCTTAACTTCTCTTCTTCCTGATTCTCTACATTGCCACCGTTTGAAGCCTCTTTGTACTTCCAGTGTGCGGCAATACCGTATTCGGCTGTCCGATGCATCTCATAGGTTCTGATCTGGATCTCAAACGGCTGTCCGTCCGGTCCGATCAGTGTTGTATGCAATGACTGGTACATATTCGGCTTTGGCATCGCAATATAGTCCTTAAATCGTCCCGGTATCGGTTTGTACATCTCGTGGATGACTCCTAATGCCGCGTAGCAGTCCTTGACATCTTTTACAATAATTCGGATGGCAAAGAGGTCATAAATCTGATCTAATGTCTTATCCTGATTGACCATCTTCTTATAAATACTAAAGAAATGCTTTGCTCTTCCATCAATCTCTGCTTCAATGCCCGCATTGGTGATATGGCTGCGGACTTCTTCTACTAATTTCTGGATATAGTCATCTCTTGCACTCTTTTTCAGTGCGATCTTCTCTACTAAATCATAATATGCTTCCGGCTCTAAATATTTTAAGGATAAATCCTCTAATTCGATCTTAATTTTAGAAATACCGAGTCGCTGGGCAATCGGAGCATAGATATCCATGGTCTCTCTTGCCTTTTCCTTTTGCTTCTCCGGTGTCATATATTTTAAAGTACGCATATTGTGCAGACGGTCTGCTAACTTGATCAGAATGACACGGATATCGTTTGCCATTGCTAAAAACATCTTTCGCAGATTCTCCGCCTGTTTTTCCACCTTATCTGCATCATAGGACAACTGTGCCAACTTCGTAACACCATCGACTAACAATGCCACATCCGGGTTGAACTCTTTTGCAATCTCCTCTTCCGTCATGACCGTATCTTCCACAACATCATGCAACAGTCCCGCAACAATCGTCTCTTTATCTAATTCTAAGTCGGCAAGAATAATTGCCACACACAAAGGATGGATGATATATGGTTCACCCGATTTACGCACCTGTCCCTCATGTGACTCTCTTGCTACCCGATATGCTTTCTCGATCAGGGAAATATCCGCAGATGGATGATATTTACGCACACTCTGGATCAGTTCCTGATAGAGCTTATCGGGACTGACAAATTCTTCCATTTTTTTAAGCTTTGTATTCTGGGAAGTCACTTCATTTTCTAATTCTTCTAACTTCTCTGTAGAAATATCAACCATTCTCTCACCAACTTTTCCTAAATTTATACTTTTGTAAACCGCCGCCAGCATATCTAAACATAGAATAAATTATAATAAAAAAACGATAAAAAAGCAATGTCTATAGTGCATAAACATACCTTTTCATCCGTTTTCCGAGGATATCCACCTCTTTTTGAAAAGAAAATCCCAATTTTTGCAACAACCCTAAGGACGGATGGTTTTCTTCCTCTACTAAACAGCTCAATTCCGAAAAACCACTTGCCTCTTTTGCATAATCCATAATTGCCGTACAGACTTCATAGGCATAGCCCTGTCTTTGATATTCCTGCCGTATCAGATACCCCATTTCCAATACGATCTCATCCTCGATCTCCTGTGTATTTAAGCCTGCCCTGCCGATGATCTCTCCGTTCTCCCGATCGCAGACTAGCCACATTCCATAGCCGTAATAGACATACATATTTTCAATATAGGCTTTCGTATAGGCGATCTCATCCTCCCGTTTCTCACAGAGCGGTTCAATAAAATCCGTCATCCCCTCCTGTGCATAGATTTCATAGAGGGCATCGACATCCTCTACCGTCATCTCCCTGAGATAAGTCCGTTCCGTCTCGATCACACGCCATGGCAGCCCATGTTTCCTCTGATAGATCCTTTCTAAAAAATAAAAATCTACCTCTTCAAAGCCTTCCACAACAATGTCTGCCGCAGAATAAGTCTGCCCATTTTTCTTCTGATTTACAAATGCGATCGTGGCAAGCCCGATCTCCCTTCCGTTTTGCAGTGTTGCATCCTCTGCCGCTATTAACAGGGTTTCTTCTGTCCGATAGCCTGCCTGCAACAGCTTTTCTTCCATATCCTCTTTTGTGGTTTTTCCGTCCAGATTTAAAACCCGCACCCCATATTGATACAGTCCCTCTAATAAAAACAGAACATCAGCATCTAACTGATGTTCTATCAGGAACTCTTCGCGGTTAAACATTACGCATCTCAATTGATTTTCCATCCCGCATCTCCTGTATTCCCTGCATAAAACGCCGTTTTACCGTTTCATGCAATGTATCTCCAAGCCGTTCGGCAATCTCTTTGGAAATACAGCCTCCTGCCATCGCAGGGTGACCGCCTCCATCACCAATACCGTGAAGCATCTCTTTTAATAAGACACCTACATTGACGCGTTTTTCATCACTGCGTACCGCAAAACGGATTCCATCCTCCTGTCTTGCATAAACAATGACAACATCCACGCCATCCAATGCTTTCATAAAATCAGAAATCATCGCGATCAATGCCGGCTGACATTCAAAAGGAATAAATGCAAAACCTACCCGGTCATAGATTTCAATACTTTGGATTGCAGCCTCATAGGCAGACAAATCTGCTAATTCCAGCGTATCCGCATACATATTCTGTACCAGATCCCAATCCGCATACCGGAACAGATAGGCAAACATATCCGTATCTTTTTGTGTCGTTCCCCTGGTAAAATCCGCAGTATCCATCTTGATCGCATAGGCAAGTGCTGCGGCAACATTCGGCTTCGGTATGATTCCATCTTCCACAAAATAGGACGCAACGATCGTTGCACAGGCTCCTGTTTTCCGGATATCCCGATAGGCATACTCGCACTCGTGATGTACCGGATGGTGGTCAATACACGCAGACTTCTGCCCACCGATATCGGTCACATTGGAATTCTGATTCTGAGAATCCACCAGTACCACGCAGGCATCTTCCGGCAATGCTCCCTTGGTCTGTCCGCCTTTGACCTGAATCCCAAAGTTATCGAGCATACGGATCGCACTCGCCCGCTCTAATTTCCCCTCATAGCAGATTGTTGCTTCGAGCCCGTAATATTTCAAATACTCCTGTAATGCAAAGGCTGTGGCAAGTGCATCCGGATCGGGAAAGTCATGGGTCTGTATATATGCATTTTTTCCTTTTAATAATTGAATCAGCTCTTTTTTCATACTCTTATTCTATGATAAAATGTCTATACGGTCTCCGGTTCCGGATAATCTACTCCAAACGTCTCAACCGTTACTTTTTTCATCTTCTGTTCTTCCATTGGCCGGTCACTGTAATCTGTGCGTACTTCTGCGATCTTATTTACCACATCCATACCTTCGGTAATCTTTCCGAAAGCTGCATAGGAGCCGTCTAAATGTGGTGCGTCTTTATGCATGATAAAGAACTGGCTTCCTGCTGAATTCGGATGCATTGCGCGTGCCATTGACAATACGCCTGCGGTATGCTTCATCTGATTGATCACACCGTTCTGTGCAAACTCACCTTTGATCCCGTAACCCGGGCCGCCCATACCATTTCCGTCAGGGCATCCTCCCTGGATCATAAATCCGTTGATCACGCGGTGAAAGATCAATCCGTCATAAAATCCCTTATTGATCAGGCTGATAAAATTGTTCACGGTATTTGGTGCAATTTCCGGATATAACTCCGCTTTCATAATATCTCCGTTTTCCATTTCGATTGTAACGATCGGGTTCTGTGCCATTTTTATTTCCTCACTTTTCCATTATTATTGTTTTTATTGTATCTGATATGAATCCAGAAGTAAAGGCAATATCTGCTCAATCTCCGCTCTGGTTGCTAAATGCTCTGAAAATGCACTGGCACTTCCTGCTGCAACTGCCATTTGAAATGCCTCTTCATAGGAAGCATGCTCCATATATCCGGCTAAAAAACCTGCCACCATGGAATCTCCTGCACCAACTGCATTTTGCACCTCGCCCTTTGGAGCATCTAACTGCATCTGCTCTCCATGTTCTGTCAAAAGCAATGCACCATCTCCTCCTAAAGAAATCAATACATTGCATGCTCCCATTTCCTGCAACTGTTTCGCATAGGCAAACATTTCTTCTTTCGTACTCATTTTGACCTGAAACAGTCCCTCTAATTCATCCTGATTCGGTTTGATCAAAAACGGATGATAAGGCAGTACTGCTTTTAGAAGTTCCCCGGATGCATCCACCACGGTCCGTATCTGTCTATCCTTCAACTTCTTCATCATATCTGCATAAAATGTCTGTCCTAAGCTCTTTTGTACATTGCCTGCTAAAACCAGGACATCTTCTTTTGTAAGAATGCCTAATTTTTCCTCTAGCTCCTGCACCTCTCTTTTAGAAATGTCAGGACCTTGTCCGTTAATCTCCGTTCCTTCGTTAGAAAGTAATTTGACATTAATGCGGGAATCTCCCTGCGGCAGCCGTATCCATTCTGCCTCGATTTCCTGCTCTTTGATTCTCTTTTCTATCTCTCTTCCCGTAAATCCTGCTGTAAATCCCAGTATTTTTGTAGGAATCCCCAGATGTTTTAATACAATGGATACATTGATCCCCTTGCCACCGACATTCATCTGTTCGGTCACGGTCCGGTTCGTATGCCCCATCTGAAAATTCTCCACGGTAACACCATAGTCCAGCGATGGATTACAAGTGATCGTGTATACCATATTTTTCTGTCCTTCCTACTTCAGATCCAATTCGACCGGACAATGGTCGGAGCCAAAAACTTCCGTATGAATCTTAGCATCTGCTAAATGCTCTTTGTACTCTTCTGACACTAAAAAATAATCAATCCGCCATCCGGCATTTTTCTCTCTTGCCTTAAAACGATATGACCACCAGGAATAAATCTGCTCCATATCAGGATAAAAATAGCGGAACGTATCAATAAAGCCACTCTCTAAAAGTTCCGTCATCTTTGCCCGTTCCTCATCCGTAAATCCGGCATTTTGCCTGTTTGTCTTTGGATTCTTTAAATCGATCTCCTTGTGTGCCACGTTCATATCTCCGCAGACAATGACCGGTTTATTTTTCCGAAGCTGCAACAGATATGCCCTGAAATCATCTTCCCACTTCATACGATAGTCCAGCCTTGCAAGTTCACTCTGGGAATTTGGTGTATACACAGTGATCAGATAATACTCCGGAAATTCTAATGTGATCACCCGTCCTTCTTTATCATGCTCCTCGATTCCTAATCCATAAGTGACCTCTAACGGTTCCTCTTTGGTAAATATGGCTGTTCCCGAATAGCCCTTTTTCTCTGCATAATTCCAATAGGCATAATAGCCTTCTTTGTTCCAATCTATCTGTCCTTCCTGCAGCTTGATCTCCTGCAGGCAAAAAATATCCGCATCTGCCTGCTCAAAAAATTCCATAAATCCCTTTCCCATGCAGGCGCGTAAACCATTGACATTCCACGATATCAGCTTTTTGTTTGCCACTTTTCGTTCCTCCTTGCTTTACACTCTGTGTTCATTCTACCACAAAATTCTTTATCAAAGAATACTTCTAATGCGAAATCCTCTCAATATGAAATATCTTCGATATAGAATGTTCTTCATATGAAATATCTCCACACAAAATATTCTCTATATACAAAATACCCCTGATACGAATGTCCTATCACGGATATGTGTCAATACAGAACATATCACGACATCGTCTCAGAGGTATTTTTCTCAAACAGGTTTTCCTGCATCTATTCTATTTATTTACGGAATGCTGTAATGCTTTTGTAATTGCACTTCCAACTACGAAACATGCTGCTGCCTCAACTAAACCGTTCACTCCAACGAATGCAATAACAAAGGCAAACGGATTTGCCACTTTCATATTTTTTGCAAGTCCCTGGATAAATTCTGTCTGGTAGAAGAACAGGATCAGTGTTGTCATAAACAACAGGGTATTCAACAGTGGACAGCAAAGGTTTGCAATAAAGACAGATGCTCCTTTTAATGCTTTTACCTTTTTCAATCCCTGTGCGATCAGTCCTGTCAACCATCCCATTACAAGACGTGTTACAAAACATACAACAAATGTTCCTGCCGGATTAATGCTTAAGAGCATCGCTCCAAATGCGCTCATTCCGAAGCACTGTATAAAACTTGTAAGTCCAAATACGCCTCCTAAAATTGCACCTGCAGCCGGTCCTAACACTACAGCTCCTACCGCCACCGGAACAACAATCAGCGTAATTTCTAATCCGAATGTCTTAATGTAACCGATAGGGGTAAAAGCCATAATTAAAATGATCGCAATTAATAATGCCATCTCTACCATATAAGTGGTATTCAGTTTTCCATTTTTTCTCATGGTCTTTTCCTCTCTTTCCTGGTTTTTCTGTCACAACGGTATCATTGGTCGTCCTAGTTTCTATTACGAACCATTTGACACCAGACACATTAGTGTATTATGAGCAGGATCTGCTCATTATTTGCCGCTCGTCAAACATGTAACATATTGACTCGCTCACACTCACTCTATAATATTATAAAAGAAACCAGTTTGCAAGAGTTATTGTTAATTTTTTCACATATTAATTGTGTCTATAGTTTTTCGCTCAAATGCAGCTTTTCATACCCCATTTGAACCAACATCTCATCTAATCTTTTTAACATCTCTTTCTGTACCATTGGTACACAGATTTCCTCACCGATTTTAACATAATCCTCCGGAATCGTTTCAAATTCCAAAATGGTATCCGCCTCTAACTCTATTTTAATGCCTTCACTCTCTATTGTCTCTACACTTAATCCTAAATTCAATAAAGCAGTCCTGTCTCCCTCTTCCTTCGGCGCACTAATCTGTGCTTTGCGTTTTACTTTTAATTCACATTGTTTCGGCATATTCCGCATGATATTTATCTCTGCTTTTAGTAATTTTATATCTTTAATTTTTGACATAAGATACATTCTCCTCTTTTATTAATGACATCCCTTTCTTATAGTGTCCTTCAAATCTCATCTGGTCATCCCCGCTTAACCAATCTACTTTGGCTGTCTCATACGGCATATAAATAATCGTTTTACTATTTTCCAGCTTCTCCTGCTTAAAAGATTTTTCAATCGCCTTAAGGACATATTGATTTAATGTTATCTTTTGCTTTTCTGCTTCCAAAGCTGCCTTACGATGCAACTCCGGTGATATTCTTACATTAAAACTTCCCCGAAATTCTTTTTCTGGATTTTTACCTATTTGTTTACATAACTCTAAATAATTATCAATGCTTTGTCGAAACATTGCTTTCAGTTCTTCCACGGATGTTCCATGAAAATTCAAAGAATCTGCAATACCAAATACCTCTCCCACAAATATATCATCTTCTGCATCATACTCAACCGTTGCATGATAACCCTTGTATTCCAGCATTGAACTCATTTTTTCCTCCTATCAAAAATCTCATCTGTTATATCTCATCTATATCTTTTAGAAATTGTATCGTCTTTTTTACTTGATATGCATACAACTCATGTTCCGGATGAGGTTCATCAAACTGTAAAATACGCTTTGTCTCCAAATGAACAAATCCTATTCCCGAACCTCTTCCTCCTGAAAATTTCTCACAACCGCATTTCCCCATCAACATATCCAATTCCCTTGTTGTAAAATTCTTTGGCATTGGCTTTCTACATAATTTTTCAATCAGTTCCCTTTTCTTTGGCATTTATAATTATCACCTCCCACTTTGCAACTGTTTTTCAGTCGCTTTATTCTATCATAAATTATCTATGTTTTCAATAGCACAGTTTTTGTTCCGCGCGCGAGTGGTGCTGCATAGCAGCTATTTACTTCTCCGCGAACTGTGCATCTTCGCCCGAAGGACTTTTTTCTCTATAAGAAACACAATATTCCCTAATCCTATAACGCAAAAAAGGACTGCCACACATTCATGTGACAGTCCCTCTAAGTCTTATATCATTCTGATTATTTATTTAACTCTGCTTTTAAAGCCTCTGTTAATGCTGGAACGATCTTGTTTAAGTCTCCAACGATACCGTAATCAGCTACATCAAAGATTGGAGCATCCTCATCTTTGTTGATTGCGATGATGATATCAGATTCTTCCATACCTGCAACGTGCTGGATTGCTCCGGAAATACCGATTGCGAAGTATAAGTTAGGACGTACAGTCTTACCTGTCTGACCTACCTGAACATCAACTGGTTTCCAGCCATTCTCTACTACTGCACGAGAGCAGCTAACCATTCCGCCAAGTACATCTGCTAAATCCTGAAGCATTTTGAAGTTCTCTGCAGAACCAACTCCACGACCACCGGATACTAAGATCTTAGCGTCCATGATGTTCTCTGCACTCTTAGCTTCTTTTACAACTTTTAAAATTTCAACATATTTGTTGTCAGGAGTAAATCCTGGGTTGTACTCGATAACTTCTGCTTTAGCACCTTTTACAGGCTCTAATTTCTGCATAACGCCCGGACGTACTGTTGCCATCTGAGGACGTGTGTTAGGGCAAGCAATCGTAGCGATTGTGTTACCACCGAATGCAGGACGAGTCATTAATAACTGGTTTGCAACACCTTTGAACTCACCGATTTCAAGTACAGTACAATCTGCTGTTAAACCTGTTTTAACTCTTGCGGATACACGAGGTCCTAAATCTCTACCGATTGCTGTAGCACCTACTAACATGATCTCCGGTTTGTACTCTTTGATTACAGATGCAAGTGCATGAGCATATGGCTCTGTTCTGTAGTCTTTTAATTCAGGATCGTCTACAACGATAACTTTGTCAGCACCGTACTCTGCTAACTCGTCAGCAAGGCTCTTTACATCGGAACCAATAAGTACAGCTGTAACATCAGTGTTTAAATCTTTTGCTAAGTCTTTACCCTTTCCAATTAACTCAAAAGCGATTGGGGTTAACTCATTGTCAACCTGCTGTGCAAAGACAAATACTCCTTTATATTCCTCTAAGTTCATTTTTTCCACTTTTATTCACCACTTTTCCTTATTCTTATTAGATTACATGTTTCTCTTTTAATTTACCCATGATGTAGTCAACAGACTCTGTTGCATCAAGAGTAACTTTTTCGCCTGCACCTTTACGAACTTTGTCAGATGCTTTTGCGATCTGTGTAGGAGAACCTTTTAATCCAAGGTCAGAATCATCTACGTCTTTTAAGTCAGCTCTGCCCCATACAGTAATCTCCTGATCATAAGCATCGAAGATTCCGCCCGGAGTCATGTAACGTGGCTGGTTTAACTCAGATAATGCTGTAATCAAGCAAGGCATTTTTGCTTTTAATTCATGGTATCTGTCTTCATACTGACGCTGTACGATAACAGAATCTCCATCGATCTTGATATCCTGTGCATAAGAGATTACAGGAAGATTTAAATGCTCTGCGATCTGTGGTCCAACCTGTGCAGTATCACCATCGATAGCCTGACGACCTGTAATGATTAAATCATAATCGATGTTTCTAAGAGCTCCTGCGATAGTTGTAGATGTAGCCCATGTATCAGCTCCACCTAATACTCTATCTGTTACAAGGATTCCCTTGTCAGCTCCCATTGCCATAGCTTCACGAAGAACTTCCTCTGCTTTTGGAAGACCCATTGTAAGTACAGTAACCTCTGCGCCGTACTCATCTTTAATTCTCAGTGCTGCCTCTAAACCAGCTTTATCGTCTGGGTTCATGATTGTAAGCATCGCACCTCTGTCTAATGTACCGTCCGGATTAAATTTAACTCCGCCTTTTGTATCCGGTACCTGTTTTACACATACAACTATTTTCACGGTAATTTCACTCCTTATGTTTGATTTAATGACTTCATTTTCAATCCGCTGGAATCGCGATTATTTTAATAAAGCACCAGAGATAACCATACGCTGAACTTCTGAAGTTCCTTCGTAGATCTCTGTGATCTTAGCATCACGCATCATACGCTCTACATCGTACTCTCTGATGTATCCGTATCCACCGAATAACTGAACGCATCTTGTTGTTACGTCCATAGCGGTCTCAGCTGCAAATAATTTTGCTTTAGCTGCTTCTACAGAATATACTTTCTGTGTTGCTTTTGCCATAGCTGCTCTATATACAAGGAATTTTGCTGCATCAATCTTTGCTGCCATATCAGCTAACTGGAACTGAGTGTTCTGCTGCTGAGCGATTGTACGACCGAACTGTTTTCTCTCTTTTACATATGCGATAGTTGCATCTAATGCACCTTCAGCAATACCAAGAGCCTGAGCAGCGATACCGATACGTCCACCGTCTAATGTATGCATTGCGATTGGGAAACCTTTTCCTTCAGGTCCTAATAAAGCATCTTTTGGAATTCTGCAATCCTCAAAGATTAACTCATATGTGGATGAACCACGGATACCCATCTTCTTCTCTTTTGTTCCGAAGGAGAATCCCGGAGCACCTTTTTCTACGATAAATGCGGAGAAGTTCTTTTTCTTTCTTCCTCTCTTATCCTCTGTTACGCTTGTGATAGCAATGATGATATATACGTCTGCAACTTCACCGTTTGTGATGAAACATTTAGATCCGTTTAATACCCACTCATCACCATCTAAAACTGCTTTTGTCTGGCATCCCTGAGCATCTGTACCAGCACCCGGCTCTGTTAAACCGAAAGCACCAAGTTTTTCACCTTTTGCAAGTGGTGTTACATATTTTTTCTTCTGCTCTTCTGTACCATATGTCATGATCGGGTCGATGCAAAGAGATGTATGTGCAGATACGATAACGCCTGTTGTTGCACAAACTTTTGATAACTCTTCTACACACATGGTATATGTAAGAGGATCACATCCCTGTCCGCCGTACTCCTTTGGTACAGGAATTCCCATAAAGCCTGCTTTTGCCATTTTCTCAACAGTTCCTGCCGGGAAATGTTCTGTCTCGTCAACCTCCTGAGCGAGAGGTTTTACTTCTGTCTCAGCGAATTCTTTGAAAAGAGTTCTCGCCATTTCATGTTTTTTATCTAAACAAAAATCCATGATTTATATTCCTCCATTTACTTTATTTATTTTAAAACGAGCAAATTCCCCAAAATGCTTGTTTCATCTTGAGGTATTTCATATACGGAACAGCGGGGAATTTTCCCCGTTATTCCTTCTGCTCATTTTATTATTTTGAATAGTCGTAGAATCCGATGCCTGTCTTACGTCCTAATTTGCCTGCACGTACCATTTTCTTAAGTAATGGATGTGGGCGGTATTTAGGATCGCCTGTCTCATCATATAATACGTTCATGATAGCAAGGCAGATATCTAATCCGATTAAGTCACCTAACTCTAATGGTCCCATTGGATGGTTTGCACCTAATTTCATAGCTGTGTCGATTCCTTCTACAGAAGCAACGCCGTCAGCAAGGATGCCAACACCTTCGTTTACATATGGGATTAAGATTCTGTTTACAACGAAACCAGCAGCTTCGTTTACTTCTACAGGAGTCTTACCGATCTCTTTAGAAATAGCAACGATCTTGTCTTTTAACTCGTCCGGTGTATTCTCGCCTTTGATAACCTCGATCAGTTTCATAACAGGAGCCGGGTTGAAGAAATGCATACCGATTACCGGTCTGTCAATTCCTGCACCGATTTCTGTGATAGAAAGGGAAGATGTATTTGTAGCGAAGATACAATCTTTCTTTACGATATCCTGTAACTCTTTGAATGTCTGTTTTTTAACATCCATTACCTCAAGAGCTGCCTCAACGATTAAGTCACAATCTGTACAAATTTCTTTTGTACCTGTAACGATTTTGTTTAAGATAGCATCTGCAGCTGCCTGCTCCATTTTGCCTTTTGCAACTCTCTTCTCAAATCCTTTTGCAATTTTAGCTTTTCCGTTTGCTGCAAATTCGTCATTAATATCACATAAGCATACTTCATATCCTTCTGTCTGTGCAAATGCCTGTGCAATACCGGAACCCATGGTTCCTGCTCCAATAATACCAACTTTCATGTCAGTTCCTCCTTATGGAATTTTATTAACTTTTGATGCCGGTGTCATCAGACACCGGCTATTGATACCTGTTGTTGATTAGTCTCTCTCAACGATAGTAGAGCATCCCATTCCACCACCGATGCAAAGTGTTGCAAGACCTTTCTTAGCGTCTCTTCTCTGCATCTCGTGTAACAGTGTAACAAGGATACGGCATCCTGAAGCTCCTACCGGATGTCCAAGTGCGATCGCACCACCGTTTACGTTAACTTTGCTCATATCGAAGTTTAAGTCATGTGCTACTGCTAAGGACTGTGCTGCGAATGCTTCGTTAGCTTCTACTAAGTCCATATCATCAATTGTTAAGCCTGTCTTCTCGAATACTTTCTTTGTGGAAGCAACCGGTCCAACACCCATGATAGATGGGTCAACTCCGCCAAGTGCTCCTGCTACGAATGTAGCCATTGGTTTAACGCCTAATTCTTTTGCTGCTTTCTCGCTCATAACAACAACTGCTGCTGCTCCGTCATTGATTCCGGAAGCGTTAGCTGCTGTAACAATTCCGTCTGGCTTGAATGCCGGGCGTAATTTGGAGATGCTCTCTTTTGTTGTTCCAGGACGTGGTCCTTCGTCTGTATCTACGATAACAGTCTCTTTTTTCTTCTTAACTTCTACAGGAACGATCTCATCTTTGAATTTTCCAGCTTTCTGAGCTGCTTCGCATTTCTGCTGTGAAGTTGCTGCGAACTCGTCTAACTGCTCACGAGTTAAGCCCCACTGCTCTGCTACGTTCTCTGCTGTGATTCCCATGTGGTAGTTGTTGAATGCATCCCATAATGCATCGTTTACCATGGTATCTACTAAAGTAGCGTTGTTCATTCTGTGTCCATAACGTCCGCTCATATCTGCGTATGGTGCCATAGACATATTTTCCATACCACCTGCTACTACGATGTCAGCATCTCCTGCTTTAATCATCTGTGCAGCCATGTTTACGCAGTTCAGACCAGAACCACATACAACGTTTACTGTAACTGCCGGTGTCTCGATTGGTAATCCTGCTTTGATGGAAGCCTGACGTGCTACGTTCTGGCCTAATCCTGCCTGGATTACACATCCCATATATACGTGATCAACTTTTTCTGCTGGTACACCAGCTCTGTTTAATGCTTCTTTAATAACGATAGATCCTAAAACTGGAGCCGGAGTTGTGCTTAAAGCTCCTCCCATAGTTCCGATTGCTGTACGACATGCGCCTGCTAAAACTACTTTTTCTGCCATTTCTTCTTCTCCTTTTTATGATTTCTTTGTGTGGATGAGATGTTAATTTTTTAACAATCTCATACTTAAAAAAAATAAATTGAAAAACTGCTGAGTTTTTAATTTATTCCTTACTACTCGAAGCTTAAATCAAAAGAATTTATGTACTTCAACCTAAGCTTTACTTCGTTAATAATGATAGCATAATCTGTTAAAAAATGCAACAAAAACCTTATTGTTAAAAATTTATCAAAATCCTTTCCGAGATTGAAAAAAAGCGGGGATTTTTTGTATAGTTTGTACAAAATCCCGCTTTTACTTCAAGTTAATAGAACACATGATTGCCAATGACTGTTCCCTGGATCGTTCCGTTATTTCTCCGGAAATAGAGACATTTGACCGTGATTCTGCCACCGATGACCTCCTGTGCCGCCTGTGTACTGGAAGCATCTGCTCCCCTTGCCAATACGGTTGCAAATCGACCGCTTGCTACCGGCGAAAACTGACCGCTCTGGTATATGACCCCGACTACGCTGTTTGGAAAATGCGAGCTTGCCACGCGATTCAACACTACGCTGCCGACTGCTAACTTTCCTTCGTATGGCTCTCCGCCTGCTTCACACTCGATCAGTGCCGCTAACAGTTCTAAATCTCCCGCCTGTGTCTGCACCTTGGAGCCATCTGCCCCTTCGGCTTCCTGTGCCTTGATCTCACTCATCCTTGCTGCGTCTTCTTTTGCCTTTTGTGCCTCTAACTGTGCCTCATATGCTTTCTGCTTTTCTATTTCGGCTTCATATTCTGCGGAGAGGTTCTGCGTCTCACCGATCTCCTGTTCCGATCTGCTGATGTTTTCCTTTGTGGATGCAATCAGCGTATTCATCTGTTCCTTTTTTTCTTTTGTCTTCTGTTCTAATGCCTGCAGACTCTTCTCTTCTTCCTCTAATTTGGCTTTGTCAGAAGCTATCTTTGCACACATCTGCTCGTATTCTTCTAATTTTTCCCTGTCATAGCTGCTGATCGCTTTGACGTATTCTGCCCGATTGATAAAATCCGACATGGATTCCGCATTCAATAAGGACATCCAAAGTGATTCACTGCCGTTTTCATACAGGAACTGTATACGGCTTTTCATGCTCTGGTACTGCTTTTTCGCACGTTTTTTTGCTTTCTTTAACTGCTTTTTTGTTTCACGGATACTGTTCTGCTTTTCTGTAATCTTATTTTCGAGACCGGTTAAAGAAGTGCTGATCTCAGCCAGCTCTGCATCCAGATTTTCTAATTCCTGCCCCATGCTGTCTTTGCTGTTTTGCAGGTCTTTTACTTTCTGGTCTGCCTGTTTCTTCTTTTCCTGCAATTCATTCAGTTTTCCTTTGGTGTCTTCAATTTTCTGTTCTGTTGCATGGACCGCTATGGAGGAGGAACCTGTTAAGGTTACCGTGACCGCTAAAGTAAATGCACAGAGCAGTTTTCCGTATTTTTTCATGTCAGTTCCTTTTTATTTTACCGTTACTTTACAAGTTGCTTTTTTACCTGAAGCATAATGGAAGATACGTTTAATTTTACATATGGTTTCTTTTCCTGCAGTTGCCTCTACACTTCCCTGCTCCATCTTAAGGCTTCCGGTCAGAATTCCCATGCTGTCATCCATTGCACTTCCGGCTGTAACTTTCAGGGTTCCCGTACCGGAAATTTTCAAGGTATCATTCATACTTAAATAAATTCCATAGCACTCTTTTGCATCGGTTACATTTCCTGTAGTGATCGTATTCGTGCCGTTCAGGACAAGGTTCAGCATCTGTCCTGCTCCTTCCTACCGAATGCCATAGATATATTTACCGGCCTTCATCGGAGTCGTCAGATTTGCCCCATTGAGTGTCAGTGTATGCGTGGATGCCTGATAGGAAATAGTCTTATTTCCAAGAACATCCGATGCGTTTGCCTCTGTTACCCGTATATTTCCCACATACAGCATTTCGCCTGCTGCCTGTACTTTTGGCACTCCAAATCCTGTTGGTAATACGGTTACCGCTAGCATCATGCTCAAGGCAATGGCTATTCCTTTTTTGATAGTTTTTACGCTTCCCATACTGCTTCACCCTCTCTTTTTCATTGTTAAATGTTTCATCCCTCTTTTTATTCATTATTTTGATTAGGGTGTCAAAGGTCGGCTCACAACTTAATGACTGGCAGATTGCACAAAACCGGCAATCAAAAAACTTGAAACCGCCTTTTGATATCCTAATTTTATTTTACAATAGTTTTTTATGCTTTCCAAGATGTCATTTGTCATTTATATCCGTTTATGCTAAAATAAATCAATATTCTATGTAAAACCAATATATTGGGAGGGATATCATGCATTTTGTAAAAACAGAAGATTTATGTCCCGGTATGAGACTTGCAAAACCCATCTATAACCGCTTAGGGGTTCTTTTATACGAACGTAACACGGAACTGACTCCTCAGGGTATCAACAGTATCCGCAAATTCTCTTTGATCGGAATCTATGTTCTAGACCCTGCCGAACCTCTGCCGCCTTTAAGTGAGGAGGAGCTACATTTTGAACAGTTCCAGACCATGTATATGTTCCGGCTGCGGGATGAACTTGGCAAGTTAGTAACCGGAAAAGAACCGGATAAGCTCTCTGAACTTTGTAAAAGTATTATCCGTGAGTTTGGAAACCTTGACCACAAGATTATTTTTTCACAAAATCTCCGAAGTTCCGGTGATTTTGTCTATAAACACGGTTTGAATACCGGTATTCTCTGTGCCATCCTGACACACCATCTCGGTTTTTCCTATGAAGAACAGCTTGCATTAGTGGAAGCCGCTCTTTTGTATGATACCGGGTATCTCTATCTGGATTCTGACCAACTGACGGACTTTGAAGATGTCGAGAGTGCTGATTATAAAAAACTGTGTCTTGCCAGAGGAGATGCTTTTGCACTTTTAAAACCGCAGACCAATGAATATCATCTTCCAAAAATGACGCTACAAGTAATCGCGGAGATGATCCATCCGGCAAACCATATTGCCCATCCGGAGATGAAAGAGCATACCTGGCGGTTTGGCACCCAGGTTCTGCGTGTTGCCGGCTGCTTTGACCAGATGACCGCTATGCGCTATGGCTTTGAACCACAATCTGAGGTTGTGACCATGAAATATCTGTTTGAACATCCTGACTTTTTTAACTCTACCGTGGTTCAGGCTCTCGGTGAATGTATCAACATTCTTCCGCAGGGAGCTTGTGTCGATCTGACCAACGGGGATAAAGCCTTGATCTTAGAGACGAATCCGGATGATTTTTTGAAACCTCTGATCTTACGTTTTTCGGATAACCAGATTTATGATCTGAGTGATCCCGATGTTTCGGAAAAATTTCAGATCAAGGATATGATGAAAACGCTGGATAACCGCATCCAGGTGGATGAGGAAACTTTAAAACAGTTCCAGACTGACTCTTATGTCACGGAAATGATGAACCGTTTCCGAAAAGCCAAAGCAAAACTGGCTAAAAAGCAAAAAAACCGCGAAGTCATCTGACTCCGCGGTTTTTCCTACTATCTACTTCCTGATTCTTAGTAATTTGATCACTTTATTTTCATTACTTGATTCCTATTATTCCTAATTTTTAGATATTCTTTACTGTCGCAATATCCACAAGTGTCATCTCATCACTTGCATTCTCTAAGCTGAGTGCTAATGCATTTGCCGTATCTAAGGATGTCAGGCAGTGTACACCGGTCTCTATTGCGTTTCTTCGGATCAGGAAACCGTCTCTGCTCTTATCACGTCCCTGTGTCGGGGTATCGATCACTAAATCGATCTTATGTCCTAAGATCAAGTCCATAACGTTTGGTGACTCCTGTGAGATCTTATTGACACGCAGGGCATTGACACCACGCTCCTGCAGATATTTTGCCGTACTTCTGGTTGCATAGATTTTGTAACCAAGTGCCTCAAATCGTCTTGCGACTGCGACACCTTCTTCTTTATCTGCGTCTTTTAAGGTCATGATCATCTGCTTATATTTCGGAAGGACAATTCCTGCACCTAAAAATGCTTTGTACAGTGCCTCGTTAAATGTCTTTGCAATACCCAGACATTCTCCGGTTGATTTCATTTCAGGTCCTAAGCTGATCTCTGCACCACGCAGTTTTTCAAAGGAAAATACCGGCATCTTAATTGCGATATAATCTGCCTCCGGTGCTAAACCTGTCGGATAACCCATTCCTTTTAAGGTATTACCGATGATTACTTTTGTTGCAAGGTCTACAATCGGAATTCCTGTTACCTTACTGATATATGGTACGGTTCTGGATGAACGCGGATTTACCTCAATCACATATACCTGTCCGTCCATAACAATGAACTGGATATTAATTAATCCGATGACATGAAGTGCTTTTGCCAATCGTTTTGTATATTCTACGATGGTCGCCTTGATATCCTCTCCAATCGTCGGTGCCGGATATACGGAAATACTGTCTCCGGAATGTACTCCGGTTCTCTCGATATGCTCCATAATTCCCGGAATCAGGATGTCTGTTCCATCACATACCGCATCGACTTCGATTTCTTTTCCCTGTAAATATTTATCTACTAAGATCGGATGATCCTGCGCATAGCGGTTGATGACTGCCATAAATTCTTCAATCTCTTCGTCATTCAGGGCAATCTGCATACCCTGTCCGCCAAGTACATAGGAAGGACGTACCAAGACAGGATATCCCAGACGGTTTGCAACCTCTTTCGCTTCTTCCGCTGTAAAGACGGTTCCACCGGCTGCTCTTGGGATTTCTGTTTCTTCTAATATTTTGTCAAATAATTCACGATCCTCTGCGGCATCTACGTCCTCTGCCTTGGTTCCAAGGATCGGAACTCCCATTTTCATAAGGCTCTCGGTTAATTTGATCGCAGTCTGACCGCCGAACTGTACCACTGCTCCGTCCGGTTTCTCTAAACGTACAATGTTCTCGACATCTTCCGGTGTCAACGGCTCAAAATAGAGCTTGTCTGCAATATCAAAGTCTGTGGATACGGTCTCCGGGTTATTGTTTACAATAATGGTCTCATAGCCTTCTTTTGCAAACGCCCAGGTACTGTGTACGGAACAATAGTCAAACTCGATACCCTGACCGATGCGGATCGGTCCGGAACCAAGTACCAGTACTTTTTTCTCCGGATGTGTCTCTTCTGCCTCGTTGATACTTCCAAAGCAGGAGTAATAATACGGTGTGCTGGCTTCAAATTCTGCCGCACAGGTATCTACCATTTTAAATGCTGCCACGATTCCGTTCTCATAACGCAGATCGCGGATTTCTTCTTCTGTCTTTCCGGTCAGTTCTGCAATGACGTTGTCCGGGAACTCTATCCGTTTTGCTTCTTTTAAGAGGTCTGTGGTCAGTTCTTCGTTTCTTAAACGCTCCTCCATTTCCACAAGGATTGCAATTTTGTCGATAAACCAGTGGTCTATCATTGTAATCTCATGGATCGTATCATAGGAGATTCCTTTTCTGATCGCTTCTGCGATCACCCAGATCCTGCGGTCATCTACCACTTCTAACTGTTTTAAAAGCTCTTCTTTGGAAAGCTCTGTAAAATCATAGGACATCATGGAATCCACATGCTGCTCTAAGGAACGGATGGCTTTCATCAGCGCTCCCTCGAAGTTCGTGCAGATACTCATAACCTCTCCGGTTGCTTTCATCTGTGTTGTCAGTGTTCTCTTTGCCGTGATAAATTTATCAAACGGAAGTCTTGGGATCTTTACGACACAATAATCTAACATCGGCTCAAAACTTGCATAGGTTTTGCCGGTGATGGCATTCTTGATCTCATCTAAGGTATATCCGAGTGCGATCTTCGCTGCTACTTTGGCAATCGGATATCCGGTTGCTTTTGATGCTAATGCGGAAGAACGGCTGACACGAGGGTTTACCTCGATGACACAATATTCAAATGTTGTCGGATGCAAAGCATACTGTACGTTACATCCTCCTGTAATGTTTAATTCTGATATAATATTTAAGGCAGATGTACGGAGCATCTGATATTCCTTATCGCCTAAGGTCTGGGATGGTGCTACTACGATCGAGTCTCCGGTATGCACACCGACCGGGTCGATATTTTCCATATTACATACAGTAATGCAGTTGCCGTTTGCATCACGCATTACTTCGTATTCTATTTCCTTCCATCCTGCGATACAGCGCTCTACTAATACTTCTCCTACACGGCTTAAACGCAGTCCGTTAGAAAGGATGTCGATCAGCTCTGTCTCATTATGGGCGATACCACCGCCACTTCCACCTAAGGTATATGCCGGACGTAATACGACCGGATAACCGATGGTATTTGTAAATGCGATACCGTCTTCTACGTTGTGTACGACTAAAGATGGCGCACAAGGCTCACCGATTTTTTCCATTGTGTCCTTGAATGCCTGACGGTCCTCTGCTTTGAAAATCGTTTCCGCAGTTGTTCCGATCAGTTTCACACCATGTTCTTCTAAAAATCCGGATTCTGCAAGCTCCATTCCCAAGTTCAGTCCTGCCTGTCCTCCTAAGGTCGGAAGTACGCTGTCCGGTTTTTCTTTTAAAATGATCTGCTCTAAGACTTTTGCGGTCAGTGGCTCAATATACACCTCGTCTGCAATCTCTTTATCGGTCATGATCGTTGCAGGGTTGGAGTTGACAAGCACTACCTCGATGCCTTCTTCTTTTAAAGAACGGCATGCCTGTGTTCCCGCATAATCGAATTCGGCTGCCTGTCCGATGACAATAGGACCGGAACCGATAACTAATACTTTTTTGATATCCTGATTCTTTGGCATTACTGGTTCCCTCCCATCATTGTGATAAAACGGTCAAACAAATACGAACTGTCCTGTGGTCCCGGACATGCTTCCGGGTGGAATTGTACCGTAAAAATGTTCTTTCCGATATATTTTAAGCCTTCATTGGTTCCATCATTGACATTTACAAATGCCGGAACTGCAATGTTTTCATCTAATGCTTTATCATCCACTGCATAGCCATGGTTCTGGGATGAGATATAGACTCTTCCGGTCTCTAAATCTTTGACCGGATGATTGCCACCGCGATGTCCGTATTTTAATTTATAGGTATCTGCCCCGGTTGCTAATGCCATGAGCTGATGTCCTAAGCAGATTGCAAAGATTGGCACATCGGATTCATATAATTTACGGATTTCTTCTATGATTGCCTGACATTCCTTCGGATCTCCAGGTCCGTTACTCAGCATGATACCGTCCGGTTTTGCTGCTAAAATCTCTTCTGCTGTTGTGTGGGCAGGGTAAATCGTTACTTCACATTCTCTGTCATGCAAGGAGTCTGCAATATTTTTTTTCGCTCCTAAATCTAACAGGGCTACTTTTTTTCCTTTTCCATTTAATACGCTTTTCTCATCACAGGTTACTTTATCTACTACGTTTCCTGTCTGATATTCTTTTAACCTCGGAAGAACCTTCTCTAACTCATACTGTTCATCTGTGGTGATCATACCGTTCATGGTTCCCTTGTCACGAAGGATCTTTGTCAATGCTCTTGTATCAATTCCTGCGATCCCAGGTATATCATTTTCTTTCAAAAAGTCCTGTATCGTTCCTTCGCAGCGGAAATTGCTTGGCATTCTGGATAACTCCCTGACAATATATCCGTCCACCCATGGACGTTTTGACTCTGCATCCGGTGTGATCCCATAATTTCCAATCAGTGGATAGGTCATGACAACTGCCTGTCCTGCATAGGATGGATCGGTCATTACCTCTAAATATCCTGTCATGGATGTATTAAATACAATTTCACTGATAACCTCTTTTTGTGAACCGATACTGGTTCCCTCAAAGACAGTTCCGTCTTCTAAGATCAGAAAAGCTTTCATTCTTTACCCTGTCCTTTCTAAATTTTCTCAAAAAAAAAGAGGGAGATTCTCTTTTTTTCTTATTCTGTGCTATGCCTAAATTGTAAAAAGTTTATCATATTGTGTAAGATTTTTCAACCTTATTTTTTGTCTTATGCAATCTCTCCATGTTTTTCATAGCTGGTGATCCGCTCTATCGCATTATTTTCATCGACAAATACGACTGCCGGTAAGAACTGCTCTGCTTCCTGCGGGGTCATCTGTGCATACGCCATGATAATGACATGATCTCCGGTCTGCACCTGTCTTGCCGCCGCACCGTTTAAGCAGATCATCCCGCTTCCCGGCTCTCCGGCTATCGTATAGGTCTCAAAACGATTTCCGTTTTCAATATCTACGATCTGGACATTTTCATATTCTAAGATCCCAGCCGCCTGCATCAGCACCGGGTCCACCGTGATACTGCCAACATAGTTTAATTCCGCCTGTTTTACTACTGCACGATGGATCTTTCCTTTTAACATTTTTAAATACATCTTTGCTCTCCCTCTATCTGATAAAATTGTCTATCAATCTGGTCTTACCGATATAGACTGCCATTGCAGCTAAGATCTCTCCCCGGATTTCTGACACCGGTTCTAAACTCTGTGCATCCACAATCTCTACATAGTCTATTTTTGCAAGCGGCTCCGCTTCGATATGGGCGATCATTTTTTCTTTGATCACTGCTGCATTTTTTTCTCCTGCTTCTACCAGTTCTTCTCCTAAACGGACTGCCTGGCTTAACACTAATGCTGCCTTTCTCTCTTCTTCATTCAGATAGGTGTTTCTCGAACTCATTGCAAGTCCGTCTGCCTCACGCACGATCGGGCATCCTACGATCTCAATATCAAAATTCAGATCCCTGACCATCCGGCGGATCACTGCTAACTGCTGTGCATCCTTTTGTCCAAAATAGGCACGGTCCGGTGTTACAATATGAAATAGCTTGGTCACTACGCTGCATACTCCGGAAAAATGGATCGGTCTTGTCTTTCCACAAAGCACATTCGTCAAACGGTTCATATCCACAAAGGTACAGTTGTCTTTATAGTACATTTCCTCCGGTGTGGGATTAAATAAAAGTTCCACACCTGCCGCCTCACAAAGTGCCGCATCTCTTTTAATATCTCTTGGGTAACTTCCTAAATCTTCGTTTTCTCCAAACTGTGTCGGATTCACAAAATCACTGACCACTACGCGGTCATTTTCTTTCACGGCACGCTCGATTAGACTTTTATGGCCATCGTGAAGATATCCCATGGTCGGAACCAGTCCGACACTCAGCCCTTCCCGTTTCCATGCTTTTACCTGTGCTCTTACTTCGTCTATTGTATGGACTAACTGCATGTTTTTTCCTCCTCTGATAAGATACTTTTCTTAATATAATTTCTCTAACATTTCGTCGCTAATTCCATAGGTATGCTGTTCCGCCGGAAATACGCCGTTTTGTACTTCTTTGATGTACTGTGAAAAAGCTGCTTTCATCTGTTCGCCAATCTGTCCGAACTGCTTTACGAATTTCGGTTTAAAATCGCCAAACATTGCTAACATATCCTGATATACCAGCACCTGTCCGTCACATCCTGCACCTGCGCCAATGCCGATCGTTGGTATGTTGATCTGTTTTGAGATCAATTCTGCTAATTTTGCCGGAACACACTCTAAAACAACGGCTACCGCTCCTGCCGCTTCTGCTCCTTTGGCATCCTCGATTAATTTTTTAGCTGCCTCTTCTGATTTTCCCTGCACCTTGAATCCGCCGAACACATTTAAGGACTGCGGGGTCAGTCCCAAATGAGCCACAACCGGTATGGACGCTTTGGTGATTGCTTCTATCTGTGGAAACACTTCTTTGCCGCCTTCTAACTTGACTGCCTGCGCCCGTCCCTCTTTCATCAGACGGCCTGCATTGCAGACTGCATCATAGACAGATGCCTGATAGGACATAAACGGCATATCCGCAACTATCAATGCATTTTTTGCTCCTCTTGTAACTGCTTTTGTATGATGTATCATATCCTCCATTGTTACGGATAAGGTGTCTTCATATCCTAACATGACCATTCCTAAGGAATCTCCCACCAAGATCATGTTGATGCCTGATTCATCGATCAGTTTCGCCATAGAATAATCATAGGCTGTCAGCATGGTGATTTTTTCGCCGCGTTTCTTTGCTTCCTGTATTGTTACTACTGTGTTCTTCATTTTTGCTCTCCAATCATTCACTTTCTTTCCTTAACAGTTCTTTCATCTGCCGGTAATTTCGTTCGGTATGCTTTTTCTCTGAGATTCTGACCAATTCTGTGCCGATCGCATCATACACCGCCTTTTGTTCTTCTGACAGCACTTCTAAATGATGTCTTACCGTACCAAGATCGTTCCGTTCTATCGGGCCGGTCAGCGCCTGTTCGCATCCGTACTTCAATGCCGCTTCTACGTTATTTTTTACCAACGGTGTCAGCATTTCATAAGCCGCTGTACTCTCTATGCCGGCTTCTTCTAACATTTTTACTGCCATGGACAAAAGCCCGATGACATGGTTACTCGCCATACTGAGTGCCGCATGATAACGCGTTTTTGCCTCTGTATGGATCAGTACTAACCTGTTCGGTAGTTTTTCAAACATCCGATAGATATCCGCAACTGCCTGTTCGTCGCCCTCTACGGTAAAAATTGCCTCTGTTAAATTTTGATAAGCTGTGAATTTGTTACTGAACGCGTAAATTGGATGAAGTGAACAAACAGATACTCCTGCCTGCTCTGCATTTGAAAATATATCACTTGATAATGAGCCACTAAAGTGGCAGACTGATTTTCCCTTCACATCTTTTGCTGCAATGCAATCCCATACTTCCTTTATTGCCCCGTCTGTCACGGTTATAAACAGGGTATCGCTTACCTCAATGAGTGAATCTAACTCACTAAAATATTTTGTGTTACAGAATTTTGCCGCTTCTTTGGCACTGTTTACAGTTCTGCTGTAGAATCCGCTGACTTCTTCGCCATGGGTAACAAAATATTTTCCCATGGTTGTACCTACCTTCCCGGCACCTATAATTCCTATTCCTATCGCTATGCACCTCCATTTCTGTCTGCTGCATGCTGTACAAAATGGAAAGGATGCATTATCAAAATGATACAGTTTTCATCCGAAATACTGTTCGTTAAGATTTTAACATATGGAATTGGGGATGGCAAGGGGATTTCTTGGGAACTTTGTTTATACAGGCGGCTATCCCCGGATATTCCCACGGACATGCTGCGTTTCCTGCTCTTAGGGAGGTTCATCGAAATGCTCAGCACAAGGAAACTTGAAAGCATCGTTGGGAGCTCGCTGAACATATACCCCCCGCTATCTACATTTTTGATACAAACTCATCTATAGATTCTGCTTTAGCCGCCAGTTTTAACCAGCTATTCAGGACTTTGATATCTTTTTCATTGTGGATTCTTTCACGAACTTTATCTGGTATTGTACCGATATCTTCCAATAATTCCAAAATAGATTCTACTTTTCCTTCAATAATTCCCTCCTGATGTCCTTTCTCATATTCATCTTTTCGGACAATCTCAAAGACTGCTTCTTCATCATATTCAAAGATACTCATTTCTACCGCCTCTTTCCTGTTCTGAAGTAGAAACTCCCGCAGGATTCCTTCATTAATGCATTCTGTCACTGCACGGTCTACTGCTTCTTCTACATTCTTCATGCTCTTTGCATAGGTACGTACTTTCTTCACATAGATCGCATATTCCTTTAAAGTCCGGCACTGCTCTAATAATTTTTTGTTTTTCCCAAGATTGATATTTAGCATTGTTACCACTAATTCCAAATCCGGGTCGTCCATCGATTTTTGAAATGCATCTGATAATCTTAAATATTTCTTCTCTGCCTGTTCTTCCGAACCATTGTAGAATACTAAAAATCTCGGTGTCGGGATTTTGATCAGTGTGTTGCGATACAGATCCCTGTGATTAACCTGCCCCTGTAATTCTTTTGCAATATAGAACAAATCCCGCAACGGCATGTTGGGAGAATAAGTGGACTGATGCTCGTAAAGATTCAGATAGGAATCCATGATAAATGCCAGATCGTTTTTCATATTCATATAAATGGCATTTTCTAAGGTTACAATCTCTAAGTCCTCTGCATTCGTGTAAGATGTTCCGTTGACTGCATTATAAAGGCTTAACAGCTCTTTCTTTTCACGGAATATCATGCGGAACAGTCTGTCCTTGTGGTTTCTTGCAACATGGATTTCATTTTGGGTTTCTGTCATAGTATTACCTCCTGTGTGAAATTGTCTTGCAGGAGTTCTTATCCTTATTTTCTCGAAAACTCCTGCTGTTCATAATGTTGGAAAAGCATGAATTTTCTGATCTGAATAAGATTTGTATTAGACTACGGCAGAAGTGCCGCCTTATATAAGAAAATATGCTTTGAGGGTATTATAGCATGGTGGGAAGTGGGTTACAACCGGATTTTGTACAATTCTGCTGTTCCCGTCTACATTGTGTGTATATGGAAAATTCTGGGATAAATTATTTAGAAATTTAAAAGAATAGCATTTTGAGAATTATTTAATGAATCTATATATGAAAAATTCTAAAATAGCCTATTAGGGATTCTCTTGAAAAGGATTATCAAAAGCATCCTCCAGGAATTTTAGGAAATATTTACTGGATTAAAGATTTAGATCACCAAATCTCATATACCATGCAGATATAGTTATTTCTCATTTTACCTGCTACAAAATAAATTTCTAAAACAAAAATGCCACTCATTCTTTTGAGTGACACCTCTTATTTAACTTCTTCCTCATCTTCTCTACAAATTGTCTTGGAAAATCTCCCCAACTGTTTTAGAAAGCGTATATCCCAGCGAGCTCCCGCCAATGATGATGAGTTTCTTTTTGTGCTATGGAGATGAAACTCCCGGAAGCATGGAGCCCCTTGGCGAACATGCTTCCTGCTTTGAAGGAGGTTCATCGGAATGCTTAGCACAAGGAAACTCGGAATCATTGGCGGAAGCTCGCTGAACATTCCCTTTCCTAACACACTTCCCTTAATGCTTCGGCACCAGTTTCTCTTTTCCACCCATATATGGACGCAGTGCCTCCGGAACATTTACACTTCCGTCTTCATTTAAGTTGTTCTCTAAGAATGCGATCAACATTCTTGGCGGTGCAACAACTGTGTTGTTAAGTGTATGTGCAAAATATTTTTCTTTTCCGTTTTTGATACGGATTTTTAATCTTCTTGCCTGTGCATCTCCTAAATTAGAGCAGCTTCCGACTTCAAAATATTTCTTCTGTCTTGGAGACCATGCCTCTACGTCACAGGATTTTACTTTTAAGTCTGCCAAATCACCGGAACAGCACTCTAAGGTACGGACCGGAATGTCAAGGCTGCGGAATAGATCTACCGTATTCTGCCACAGCTTGTCATACCACAGTTTGGATTCTTCCGGCTCACATACTACGATCATCTCCTGTTTTTCAAACTGATGGATACGGTATACGCCACGTTCCTCGATTCCATGTGCTCCTTTTTCTTTTCTGAAGCATGGAGAATAACTGGTCAATGTATATGGAAGTTTTTCTTTTTCATTAATGGTATCAATGAATTTTCCGATCATGGAATGTTCACTGGTACCAATCAGATAGAGATCCTCGCCCTCGATCTTGTACATCATGGCATCCATTTCGTCAAAACTCATAACTCCGGTTACCACATTGCTGCGGATCATAAATGGCGGTACACAGTATGTGAATCCACGGTCGATCATAAAATCTCTCGCATAGGAAATCACTGCGGAATGAAGTCTTGCAATGTCACCCATCAGATAGTAAAAACCGTTGCCCGCTACTTTTCCTGCTGCATCTAAGTCAATGCCGTCAAAACGCTCCATGATCTCTGTATGATATGGGATTTCAAAATCCGGTACGACCGGCTCACCAAATTTTTCGATTTCTACGTTACAGGAATCATCCTTTCCAATCGGTACGGATGGGTCAATGATATTCGGGATCGTCATCATGATCTTTGTGATCTTTCCCTGTAATTCTTTTTCTTTTTCTTCTAATTCAGAAAGACGGGCAGCATCTTTTTCTACCTGTGCTTTGAGCTCCATGGCTTCATCCTTTTTACCCTGGCCCATTAAAGCACCGATCTGCTTAGAAATCTTGTTGCGGTTTGCACGCAGATCATCCGCTTCCTGCTGGGTTGCTCTTGCCTGTGCATCCAACTCAATCACTTCATCCACTAACGGAAGTTTCTGCTGCTGAAACTTATTTTCGATATTTTTCTTTACAATATCCGGGTTCTCTCTTAAAAATTTTAAATCTAACATATAAATCCTCCTATAAAAAAATCAAGAACTAAGGGTTGCATTTTCGCCCAAAAGTTTTTTTCTATAGGAAACATTTCCTATAGAAAAACAAAAAACCTCCGTCCCTCTTTGCACTCTGACATGCTACAGGGACGAAGGTATACTCCGCGTTGCCACCCGGTTTGTCAGATCTTTTTCGAATACTAAATTCATGGACCTGACCTCTCATCGACAGGATAAGGGACTGTCACCCCGCAATTCTCACTGCCGACTGAGAAAGTGGAAAGACTGCTCCAATCTCCGGTTCTCACCAACCACCGGCTCTCTGAACACCTTTGCAATCGTAGCTTCCGTTAACGCCTGGTACTTATTCTTTGCACATTATAACGCGATTATGTCCTGTGTGCAAGTAATTTTTCTGTCATGTTGTTTTTTGTTTTCGGTCACGTTGTTTTGCTACTGCTCTTCATCATACTTTTTCTAACACTTTTATAATTCTATTGTTATATGGTTTATTCATGACGCAGGGCATCGATCGGATTGAGGTTTGCTGCTTTATAAGATGGCAGCATTCCAAAGATAATTCCGATCAGCATGGAAAATACGACCGCTCCGACTGCTGCCGGAATACTGATCGCTACCGGCATATCACTTACTTTCGAAATGACCTGTGCCAGTATGATCCCGATGATCACGCCAAAAATTCCACCCAGACTGGTCAGCACTGCGGACTCTGTTAAAAACTGTCCCAAAATAATGCCTTTTCTTGCTCCGAGTGCTTTTTTCAGACCGATCTCACTGGTTCTCTCGGTTACGGATACCAGCATGATATTCATAACGCCGATACCACCTACTAAAAGGGAAATTCCGGCGATCCAGATCAACATGGAGTTTGTGGAATCACTCAGCTCCTGAATCTCTTTCGCCTGCTTTAATAAATCCTCTGCCTTATATTTCATCGTATCATCGGACACGCTCAGATTCTCATTTAATAAATCTGCGGTCTTTTTGCCTACACGTGTCATGTCATCGGTACTCTTTACACGCAAAATTACGTTTTCCGGCTCATCATATTGATAGATGATCGGCCACGTTACTTTTGGCACATAGACTGCACCGCTCGACTCCTGCATATAAGTATAATAATCCTCTACGGAATTGATGACCGGCTCAAAGGTCTTGCTTTTCGTCACAATACCGACAACCACATATGGCTCTCCTTTGATCTCGATCGTTTTTCCGACTGCTGACTCTCCCTGAAACAATGTCTGCTCGGAATCCGAATCTAAGAGTGCCACTTTTCTCTGTTTTTTATAATCCTCTTTGTCAAAACCTCTGCCTTCCCGCAGGATAAAATCACAGGTATCCAGATAGTTCTGCTCGATACCATAGAGATATCCTCCTGCTAAGGAAACATTTTTATAAAAAATATTGTCATAGTCCTGTCTTTTGTAAAATGCAGATACATCCTCTACCTTATCGGTATCCTTGATGCCGTCTAACATCTCCTCTGAAATCGCAGGGACTCCATCCGGAACGCCTGCAGACATATCGTATTCCCAGTCGCCCTGATACAGGCTGACCGTGACCGTATTGTCTCCCGAGCCGATCAGATTCTCTTTGATCTGTTCGTTTGTTCCTTTAATTGTAGATACAATAGCTATGATTGCCGCAATTCCGATAATGATTCCCAGCATCGTCAGAAAGGAACGCATCTTATGGGACCAGATTCCCTGAAACGATAATCTTATATTTTCTATCATTCTTCCTTCCTCCTAATATGCCAATTCATCTGTCTCGCGGACTCTCACGCCCTCTTTGACATTTTTACCATATGGAAATGCAATGTATTCACTTCCGTCTAAGCCCGATAAAATCTCCACTGCCTGACCGTAGTAAGTCTTTCCGGTCTTTACTTTCTGCTTTTTCAATCTTCCGTTCTTATCTTCTTTCATCACATACGATATACCGTCTACGGTACGCACATATGCTTTTTCAATACACAGTACGGAACTTCCCGAATTTGCATCCTGACTGATATTTAAATCTACGCCTTCTCCATTATGCAGCCCCTTGCTGTCTTTTACCAAGGCTTTATAAGTATAATAAGATGCATTTGGATTGCCATCGCCCATGTAGTTGCTGCCATCTACCGTTGTAGTGGAAATCTCCGTGATCTCTCCTTCATAGGTCTTGCCGCTCTCCCAGGAACTGATCTGAACCTTCTGACCTGTCTGGATTTCTCCTAGCATCAACTCGCTCAGTGTTCCGGTCACATAGAGGCTGTCCTGTCCTCTTACTTCTAAGAACGGAGAACCGTCATTTGGCGGATCACTCGGATCACATGCTGTGTCTACGGTTCCATTGACACTGGCTTTTAATATGCCGTCTCCTGATACTTTTTTTGCTTTCTCTAACTCTAAAGCTGCTTTTCGCTTTGTAATATCCAGCTCACGGATTTCTTTCTCTTTTTCACGGATCTTCTTTGCAAGCTCTGATGCAGTATATCCCATACTGCTTTCATCATCACCACTATCACTCTCATCATCCGCACTGTCATCCGTGGTATCCGGTTCTGTGGTATCTTCATCCGTTACTTCCTGTCGGCTTGCAACAGACCATTTTGATTCCGCATCGTATTCTTCTTTTATACTGCTTCCGTTTACCAGCCATGCATTCAGGACATCTCCATCCTTTTTGTTATCCTCATGGATTTCAAAGACTGCCGTATAGGAATGTTTTTTCAGGTAATTCAGATATTCTCCGGTTACATACGCTTTCTCTGTACATAAAAAACGGTATGGTTTCTCCTGTGTTCCTTTTCCTTCGTAGGACTTCGCGGATTTTCCGATGATGTTATAGGCATCTCCGTCTTTTTCCGGAACTTCCGGTTTTGGTGCCGGCTCTTCCGGTTCGTCCGGTACGGTTGGTGTCTCTGCCACCGGAGTCATGTTTTTCAGTTTTTCTAACTCACGCTGTGCGATCACCAGATCATTTTCAGCATTTTCCACATCCAAGGTCTTCATATCGACATTGAGATTTGCTTCTTCCATATCATACCGCATCAGTGGATCGCCTTCTTTGACCTTATCGCCTTCTTTGACATAGACCTCCGCCACTTTATCACTGTCTTCAAGATAGATCACCTGTGACTTATCATCTGTAACCGTTCCACTGCTGTAGGACTCTCCGTTACCATATCCGCCACCCATATCCATTAAAGATACCGGATAAACGTCCACCTTTGTCTTTTTATCCTTTTGCTTTTTGAAGGCAAAAATTCCGCCACCTACAGCTCCTGCTGCCAGAACAATGACCAGGACAAGAATTACGACTTTCTTTTTATTCATCCTTCTCTTCCTCCTTTTCCTCGGTCAGTTCTCCGTCTATGATGTGAACTACCCGTTTTGCACGGTGTGCAACCTTTGCATCGTGAGTGATCATTACGATCGTTACGCCTTCTTCATTTAATTTTTCAAACAGTTCCATGATCTGCTGTCCCGATTTTGAATCCAATGCTCCGGTCGGTTCATCTGCAAGCAGGATCTTCGGCTCGTTTACTACAGCTCTTGCGATGGCAACTCTCTGTTTCTGACCACCGGATAACTGGTTCGGGCGAAACTCTGCACGGTCTGCTAAACCCACACGCTCTAATGCTGCAAATGCCCGCTCCTTTCGTTCCTTTGGTTTTACGCCTGCATAGCTTAAAGGCAGTGCAACATTATCTAAAGCAGTTGCCCTCGGCAGTAACTGGAAGTTCTGAAATACGAATCCTATGCTTTTAGAACGCACTGCTGCAAGTTCCCTGTCTTTATAGGATAAAATATTTTCGCCTGAAAATTCATAGACTCCGGAAGTAGGCTGATCTAAACATCCGATGATATTCATCAGAGTGGTCTTTCCGGAACCGGACGGTCCCATGATCGCCACATATTCACCCTCTTCTACCTGTAAGCAGACGTCCTTTAATACTGGGACCACCAGCTTATCCTGCTGATAATCTTTGTAAATATGTTCCAAGTTCAATATCATGGATTTTTACTCCTCTCCACTCGTCTCATTCTCATCGACCGGCTGTTCTGCATCCTGTGCTGCACCGTCTTCTTCCGTTGTCGTTTCCTCCGTCGGCTCCGCTTCGACCCCATCAACCGGCTGTCCCGTACCACTCATTGGTTCGACCGCATCATCTGCCGGCTCTGCACTGTCCTCTGTGTACGGTTCTGTACTGTCCTGCTGTTCCTTATATAAAGGTGCATCATAATCTACTTCGCTCTCATTCTTAACTGCTTCTACACCTTCATACAAGCCATCCATCGGCCATGCGATATAGTCATCTTTTTTCAGACCGGATTTGATCTTGTACTCGCCAAGTTCTTCGTCATATTTTCCAAGCTCAACCTTACGTTTTTCCAGCTTGCCCTTTCCGTTATCAGCCCAGACATAGGCTTCCTTTTTTTCTTTTACGATATAGGATTCCATAAGCCAGATACCTTTTTTCTTCTGTCCCTGTCCCAGATCTGCTTCTGCAAACACATGCTGCCCTAACATCATTCCATCTGAATTTTCTAAATTAATATAGAACGGATATTTTGAAGATGTTGTGGTATCAGAAGAGTCACTGCTATCCATGGACTGGTCACCGTTTGACTGCGGAGAGTCCATATCGATTCCTGAAATCGTACCTGTCCATGTCTGATTCTCATCGACTCTGGAATGAATCAGCATCTGCTCTCCCTCGGATATCTCAGACATGTTCTGCTCATTGATCATACATTTTACCCGATAGGAACCGGTCGCAAGGATGGTCATAAATGCATCGTCAGAAGAACTGTCATCGGAACCACCGTTACTGTTGTTGACCGTCTTTACGACACCTGCCATTTTGCTCGTTACCACGGCATCTCCAAGAGATTGTTTCATTTTATCAATTTCAAGCTGTTTGCTCTTTCGGTTGTACTCAGACTGTTTTAAATCATTCTGCACACTCTGGATCTGCGTCGTATAGTCGAACTTTGCTTCCTCCGGTGCCGCATCTCTTTCTGCACTTAAGGTTGCGATCTGGCTGTTGTAATCGTTAATCTCGTTTGTGATACTCTCTAATTCGAGATTTGCCTGCTCGATCTGTGAATTTGTCTCGTCCATATCATAGGAAAAGAGCTGATCTCCTTCCTTGACCTCATCTCCGACTTTGACAAATACCTCTTTGACCTTTTTATCGCCATCCAGTTTGATCTTCCAGCTGTCCTGTGCCTCTACCACACCGGAAAAACGGTTCGTTGTCCCCGCATCATTGCCGCAGATTGTCTTGACTTTTTCCACATACACTTTATCTTTCGCTTTTTTTCCGCCGCCTTTTGCCAATACGATACTTAGAACGACTGCCGCTACGGCAACCACGGCGATCACAACACCGATAATAATTTTTTTCTTCTTATCCATTCTAGCCTCCTGAATACTCTGATTTTTTATCATGTCATAATTTAAAATGAGCACAAAAATCAATTTGTGCTCATTATAGCATGTCTTTTTTGTATTTTCTCGATTTTATAAAATTCTTAAGAATTATTTTAACGGATATTTATCAGTCAGTTTTTTCACAATGGCTTTGACCTCTTCTGCGGAGTCCTCACCATTTTTGATCATCAGTGCAATTGCCTCTGCAATGTCATCCATATCCTCTGTTTTCATGCCACGGGAGGTTACGGATGCTGTTCCTAAACGGATACCGCTTGTTACAAATGGAGACTTCGGATCATTTGGAATCGTATTTTTATTACATGTAATATTTACGGAATCTAATAATTTCTCCACTGCCTTTCCTGTCAGGTCATAGTTCGTTAAATCGACTAACATCAGATGGTTGTCTGTTCCTCCGGAAACGATCTTGATATCTCTGTCTATCAGACCTTTGCAGAGCGCCTGTGCATTGTCGATGATTCCCTGCTGATATGCCTTGAACTCCGGCTGTAATGCTTCTTTAAAACATACTGCTTTTGCTGCGATCACATGCATTAGAGGGCCACCCTGGGTTCCCGGGAAGATCGCTTTGTTAAAGTTGAACTTCTCATTGGACTCTGCACTTGCTAAGATCATACCGCCTCTTGGTCCGCGCAGTGTCTTATGTGTGGTCGTGGTTACTACGTCTGCATATGGGATCGGGCTTGGATGCAGTCCTGCTGCGACTAAACCTGCAATATGTGCCATATCGACCATCAGATATGCTCCGCAGGCATCTGCAATTTCTCTGAATTTCTTAAAATCAATGATTCTTGCATAGGCACTTGCACCTGCAATAATAAGTTTTGGTTTGCACTCCATTGCAATTTCCATCACTTTGTCATAATCAATGACACCCTCGTCGTTTACTCCATAAGGTACAATATTGAAGTATTTTCCGGAAAAATTCACCGGACTTCCGTGTGTCAGGTGACCGCCATGGTCTAAGTTCATTCCCATAACCGTATCGCCAGGTGTCAGCATTGCAAACTGTACTGCCATATTTGCCTGTGCTCCTGAATGTGGCTGTACATTGACATATTCACAGCCAAACAGCTCTTTTGCACGTTCAATTGCAAGATTTTCTACAATATCCACACATTCACATCCGCCATAATATCTTTTTCCCGGATATCCTTCTGCGTATTTATTGGTTAAAATACTTCCCATTGCCTCCATCACTGCCGGACTTACCCAGTTCTCGGATGCGATCAGTTCAATATGACTGTTCTGTCTCTCCATTTCTGCTGTAATAGCATCTGCTACCTCACGGTCTACTGCCTGTACTTCCTGAAGTAAATTCATTCGTTCATCCTCCATCATTGATTTGTCTTGTTTTTGCTTTAACTATTCATCATTATAAAGTACCACAAAATGTTTTGCAATACAAAAATCACCGGTATTCCGATCACGAAATACCAGTGCTTTGTTTTGTGGTGAAAAATATACATTCCAAGCCAGCTCCCCACGCTTCCGCCTAAGGCCGCCACTAAGAATAATGTTCGCTCTGAGATCCTCCACTGATGTTCCCCGGCTCTTTTTTTATCCAGTCCCATCAGTGCAAATCCCAAAGTATTCATCACTGCCAGATACCACCACATATTATTCTTTCTTCATACCTTTCGTACGCAACAGATACCAGATCTCACTCGCAAGACAAATAGAAGAATAAGTACCTGCTAAAAGTCCTACCATCAATGGCAGTGCAAACTCACGGATAGAGGTTACACCCATAATATAAAGAACTAATACCATAACAAAGGTTGTAATGGAAGTATTCACACTTCTTGACATGGTCTGTGCGATACTCTTGTTGACGATCTCTTTGTATACTGCCTTTGTCTGTGCATGATGTTTTTTCAATGCATCACGGATACGGTCAAAGATAACGATCGTATTATTGATCGAGTAACCGATAATCGTTAACATACATGCAATAAAGGTATTTCCTACGGAAATCCATGCTAACACATAACAGATAAATACCATGATAACATCGTGGCTCAGTGCAATTACCGCACTTCCCGCAAAACGTACATCCTTGAACCGGAACCAGATATAGAGCAGCATACAGATCGTTGCGATCACAACTGCTACGATCGCATCGGTCTTCATCTCATTGCTGACGGTGGAACTGATACTTTCGGATGTAATATCTTTTTTATCCACGCCAAAATTCTTGGTCATGGTCTTTTCTAACTTTGTTCTCTCTTCCAGTGACAGCGTACGGGTCTTGATGATGATCTGCTTGGTACCCTCGACTGCCTGTGCCTGTACGTTACCGTCGCCTGTAATTTTTTCTACTAGAGGAACGATCTCTTTATCAATCTCTTTGATGGAATACTGTTTATCCATCACAACTGCGGTAGACGTTCCACCCTTAAACTCCAGACTGTAATTTAAAATGGTTCCATCACTTGATTTGTGCATGCCTACTCCTACACAGCCACACACGATGATCGCACAGGAGATTGCAATAAAGATTCCTGTCTTTCCGACAAAATCAAATGGCTTACGCTCTTTTGCCTTACCATAGAATTTCGCATCACGGACACCGATCGCATAAACTGCATGCATCAGCACCTTCGTAACTACCATACAGGTAAACATTGAAAGGATAATACCGATCGCTAATGTAGAAGCAAATCCTTTTACGGTACCGGAACCGCGAAGTCCAAGAACTGCTGCTGCGATCAATGTTGTAATATTTCCATCTAAGATCGCGGAACGTGCTCTTGCAAAACCTGTTTCAATTGCGGTTGCCACGCTCTTTCCATCTGCGATCTCTTCGCGGATACGGGCAAAGATAATGACATTCGCATCCACCGCCATACCAATAGAAAGGATAATTCCGGCAATACCCGGTAAGGTCAGGGTAATCTCAAACAGATATAAGGTCGCGATCACTAATGTCGTATAGATTGCAAGTGCAAATGCGGCTACCACACCAGGTACTAAGTACTGCACGATCATAAAGATCATAACGATCACAAGACCGATCGCTGCTGCTTTCAAACTGCTTGAAATTGCTTCTTCTCCAAGCTGTGCACCTACTACCTCGGAACGCATCTCCTCTAACTTTAGGGAAAGGGAACCGATTCTGATCTGGGAAGCTAAGGACTCTGCCTCTTCATAGTTTGCCATTCCGGAAATCTGTGCAGTTCCTCCGGTAATTGCCTGCTGTACGGTCGGATAACTGATGACTTCATCATCGTAAACGATCGGAAGTGCTTTTCCGACGTTTGCGGATGTGACCTCTGCAAATGTCTTTGCTCCTTCATCAGTTAAGGTCAGCTCTACGATATTTTCTTTGTTTCCGGTATCATTTGTAATGGTTGCTGCTTTTGCCTGCGCAACTGCAGATCCATCCATGAAGGTCTTACCATCTTCTGTCTGGAATTCCAAAGTTCCCGGTTTTCCGAGTTCCTCTAAAATCTTATTTGCATCACTGACGCCCGGAATCTCAACGGAAATACGGTCATCTCCAACCTTGTACACCTGTGCTTCCGTACTGTAACCTTCCACACGTTTTTGTAACTTATAGACGGTATCGTCTAACTGTTCATCGGTCGGTTTGTCTCCGACTACCTGATAGGTAATGGATACACCACCTGCTAAATCCAGACCGAGGTTAATGCTCCGGTCTTCTCCTACCCCGGTCGAAGAAATAATGGTTGCGGAATAATAGCACAGACCGGCTAAAATTCCGAGTACGAGAATGAGAGTAATGATCCCTCTGCTCTTTTTCATGCTTTTCATTTCTTTTCCTCTCTTAATCTTCTTGTTCTGCCATGGCTGCTTTTATCATGATCGCACATTCTACACGCTTTTTCTGTAATTCACAGCCTGTTTCATAGGTTTTTAATATATCTCCATGGAAATTGTATGCATTTGCCGCACAACCGCCGCTGCAATAAAATCTTGCGAAGCAGTCACGGCATTTTTCTTTCGCATATACATTACAGCACTTGAACTCTTCCTGAAGTCCGGTGTTCACTACGCCGTCATGTACATTTCCCATTAAAAACTTCTCATTACCGACAAATTGATGACAAGGATATAAATCTCCCCATGGTGTCACTGCTAAATACTCTGTACCGGAACCACAACCGGAAAGGCGTTTATAGACACACGGACCGCCTTCTAAATCGATCATAAAATGGAAAAAGTTGAATCCGTTTCCGGCTTTATTTCTTCTTACCATCTCTGCTGCTAAATCATCATATTCTTTAAAAAGTACCGGTAAATCTTCTTCTTTGATCGCGTAATCGTCCGTCTCTTCTGCCACCACCGGCTCTACGGAAATCTGCTTAAATCCCAAGTCCGCTAAATGAAGCACGTCTTTGGAAAAATCTGTGTTGAAATGTGTATAGGTACCACGCACATAATATTTCTCCTGATTTCTGCTCTTAGCAAACTTCTGGAACTTCGGCACGATCAGATCATAGCTTCCGGCTCCTTTTCGGAATGGTCTCATATGGTCATGTACCTCTTTACGTCCATCGATACTTAAAACCACATTGTCCATTTCACGGTTGGCAAATTCCATGATATCGTCATTTAAAAGTACGCCGTTGGTTGTTAAGGTAAAACGGAAATGCTTGTCATGCAGTTTTTCCTGCTCTCTTCCGTAAGCTACTAACTGTTTTACTACCTCAAAATTCATCAGCGGTTCTCCGCCGAAAAAATCCACCTCTAAATTCCTTCTGCTTCCCGAATTTGCGATCAGAAAATCCAATGCAGCTTTTCCTGTCTCATATGACATCAGCGCTCTTCTTCCATGATATTCGCCCTCTTCCGCAAAACAGTAGCGGCATGCCAGATTGCAGTCATGTGCAATATGTAAACAGAGTGCTTTTACCACGGTTGGACGTTTCTTAAAATCGATCAGCGGTGCCTCGTAGGTGTCCGGTGTAAACAGACTTCCCTCTTTTTTAAGCTGGGCAACCTCTTCCACAGCTTCACGGATTTCTTCTTCGCTGTATTTTTCACGAAGCAGACCTGTTATCTCTTCACTGCTGTGTTTCTCAAATAACGGAATCACATCATATACCACTTCGTCTACAACATGAATGGCTCCGCTATTCACATCTAACACAATGTGATAACCATTATTGATATACTGATGAACCACCTGATAGTCCTCTCTTTCCTGTTACTTTTTTCATCTTTATATAACGCACAAATGACCGCACGCAACTGCGAACGGTCGTTCATACCATGTATCTATGATTTTGTACGGACTATTTGCTCTGCTCACAAGTCTGGTTTCCTACGGTACAGGATGTCTTACATGCAGACTGACAGGATGTCTGACACTCGCCACATCCGCCTTTTTTTACTGTGTTCTGTAATTTTTTTGTATTTAATGTCTTTATGTGTTTCATAATGAAATCTCCTTTCAAATTTCTCCGGTTATCTGCTTCTCGCTTCCCGAAAATAAAATATCTTTTGACATTATAGCATAATATTTTTCAGTTGAAAAGCATTTTTTAACTCATCATGCCCCCAAGTGTTCCTGCTGCCATACAGATCCCAAGTGTCGTTCCCATATGTACCAGATCTTTCGGAAGCCCTCCGGCCAATGCTGCCGATACGGCAAACAAGATCAAAAAGTACAGGCTTCCTAATAACAGTCCCCACAGGAATTTTTTTCTCTTCATCTTTTTTCCTGCGATCAATCCGCCTGCGATCCCTGATACCACATAGATCACCGTAACCCCTACTTCTACAAATGTTCCGTTCAACTGAAACTTTTCCATTAAAAATGCCATGAGGATCAGCCCGAGTCCGGTCACGATGTACATGAACATCAGATCCACGATCATCCACTTAAAAGATTTACGCTCCATATCTTTTCCCTCCCCTACATATATATGCCGGGTGGGACTGATTAGAACATCCTTAACTCTTTGCTTCGTGTTCTGCTTCGGCTTTTGCCTTTAGGATTGCCTCATTTAAGGACAACATTTTATCATCTAAAACGGATACGATGCCGGAACACTCTCTCAGTTCACGGCTGATGTATTCCGGTGCGTTTCCTTCAAATTTGTAATAGATTTTATGCTCTAAACTTGCCCAGAAATCCATGGCGATCGTACGGATCTGTATCTCTACTTTGGTATCAATGACTCTGTCCGACATAAAGATCGGTACCGTCACAAGCATGTGATAGCTCTTATAGCCGCTCTGTTTTGGATTCTTGATATAATCTTTGATAGACACTACGGTCAGATCGTTCTGCTTTCCGATCATCTCCGCCATCCGGTAGATGTCTGATGTAAAGGAGCAGACGATTCGGATTCCCGCAATATCGTTTACATAATTTACCATATTTTGTATGGATGATTCATATCCGTTCTTTTTTAATTTTTTTACGATACTCTCCGGGGATTTGATACGGGATTTTATGTACTCGATCGGGTTATACTGATGTACATACTGAAATTCATCGTTCAAAATCTCCAGTTTTGTACTGACTTCTTTTAATGCTGAATTATAAAGGAACATGACACTTTTCCAACTGTCGACGCCTTCGTCAAACTGCTGCTGCATATTGACCTTAACCTCCGTTATGTTTGTTACGTTATATATAATAGTATATACTCCGCAGTGCATCTCAAAAATCAAAGATTTTTTTGATGTACGGGCATTCGCCCTATCATCCGGTAAAAATATACACGGCTTTGTGCAAGCACAAGCCTGGTATATTTTTGCCGGATGGCACTGCTCATTACTATACATATACAGTATACCACGATTAGAAAAGGTTGTGAAGAGATGCCTATATCTGATATAATATGTTTTGATGTAAAATTATTCTATTTTGTGATCGAACTTTTTTAGAAAGGATATTCCCATGCGGATCTGGTTTAAAATATTTAAAGACAATCGTATGCAAAAGGATCTCTGTCTGACCGATGACAGGGACGATACAAGAACCCATAAAATTTTTCATGCTTTAGATGAAGCATGCCACACCTTTGACCTTGGTGTTCCGATCTGGTTAGACAATACCATTTCGGATTTTAAACGCCATGGCAAGGCACGTTTTTATCAGGACAGTTTTATTGAACATATTGACTTTGACTATATGGAAATTCAGGTAATTGAGGAGGACTAACATGGAAGGAGACGAACGTCGTCAGTTTATTTTAAAATTACTTGCAGGCTCAGAAAGTCCGCTCTCCGGAACGGAAATTGCCGGAAAATGCGGTGTGAGCCGACAGATCATTGTACAGGACATTGCACTCTTACGAGCCACCAATAAAAATATCTTAAGTACTTACCGTGGCTATCTGCTCTATCAGCCGGAAAAGGACACCGAAACTTTCAAACGCACCTTTGCGGTCTCACACACGGATGAGCAGATCCAGGACGAACTCTATACCTTTGTGGACTGTGGCGGAAAGGTGTTAGATGTTACAGTCATGCATGAAATCTATGGTGCCATTACCGTTGATCTGATCTTGAATAACCGTGTGGATGTGGACGATTTTACCACACGTCTCTTTACCACTCCGGCAAAACCGCTCAAGGAACTTACCGGCGGCAATCATATGCATACTGTTGAGGCATCCTCCCCGGAAGTCTTTGACCGGATTGAAGAACAGTTAAAGAAAAAAGGCTATCTCATCCGATAGCCTTTTCCGTTATGTTCTTCTCTGTCTGTTCGCTTCATACATCAATATCCCTGCTGCCATAGCGGCATTTAAGGATTCTAACTTTCCCTCCATCGGAATACGGATATAGACATCTGCTAAATCGGCAATTTCCGTCGTCAGGCCATTTCCTTCATTTCCAATTAAAAAAGCACTCGGTTTCTGATAGTCTGCCTCATCATAAGAAGCCTTTCCTTTCAGATGTGCTGCGTAGAAGTGTACGCCTTCTTTTTGAAGCTCTGAAATGTCTTTTTTTAAATCCTCTGTATACAAAAACGGCATCCGGTAGATCGATCCCATGGTAGAGCGGATCGTCTTTGGATTAAAAATATCCACGGTATCGCGGCTCATCAGGATTCCTGTCACTCCCGCTCCTTCGGCTGTACGGAACATGGTTCCAAGGTTTCCGGGGTCCTGCACATTTTCTGTTACGAGCAGCAGCGATGCTTTCTTTTGATCAGAGCCTCCTGACAAGTCCTCTCTCCGGTACTCCGGCATTTTTACGATGCACAAAATTCCCTGCGGTGTCATCGTATCCGCTGCATGACGAAATACCTGATCCGATACGGTTTCATATCCGGTAGTCTCTAATTTTTCTAAAAGTTCCTGTTTATACTCTTCTTTTTTCGATCCCTGATATTTTTCTAAAAAACTCTCTGCAAGATAGACCTCTTCGATCCAGTCTAAGGGAGCTTCTAAAAACATTTTTACTCCCTCGACAACAAAGGCACGCGAATTTCGACGTGCCTTTCCTTTTGTATTCAGCTGTATGATTTTTTTTATCTGTGCATTACTCGTACTTGTGATCATATCCGTTCCTACTTTGACAGATTCCGGCAGATTTCCCACTGGTACTCCGGAATTCCTTTTTGCATTGCAAGTGCTTCATCAATATCAAAATCCACAAATTCTCCGTGACGATAACCTACCACACGATTTGTCTTTCCTTCTAACAGCAGATCCACGGCTTTCGCTCCCATGGTCGATGCGTAGACACGATCCTTACAGGTCGGGCTTCCGCCACGCTGCATGTGTCCTAAGATCGTTGCTCTGGTCTCTACTCCAGTTGCAGCCTCGATCCGTTTTGCCATACTGGTGGAGTGTCCGATTCCCTCTGCATTGATGATGATATGGTGCTTTTTGCCGCGTTTTCTGTTCTCGATAATATGATTTACGATCATCTGCTCATCATAGTTATATTTTTCCGGAAGTAAAATATCCTCTGCTCCATTGGCAATTCCACACCAGAGTGCGATATATCCGGCTCCGCGTCCCATAACTTCTATAATGGAACATCTCTCATGGGAAGTAGAGGTATCACGCACCTTGTCGATCGCTTCCATTGCAGTATTAACTGCCGTATCAAATCCGATCGTATACTCTGTGGATGCAATATCTAAGTCGATCGTTCCCGGCAGGCCGATCGTATTGATCCCATGCTCTGCTAATTTCTGTGCTCCTTTAAATGAACCGTCTCCTCCGATGACTACAACACCGTCAATTCCATGTTTTTTACAGATCTCCGCACCTTTTTGCTGTCCTTCCGGTGTTGTGAAATCCATACATCTTGCTGTCTGTAAAATGGTTCCTCCACGCTGGATGATATCGGAAACATCCTGTGCATGCATATCTATGATCTCTTCCTGTAAAAGTCCTGCGTAACCACGCTTGATTCCTTTTACATTCAAACCTTTTGTAATTGCCTGACGTACTACGGCACGGATCGCCGCATTCATACCCGGTGCATCTCCTCCACTGGTGAGGACACCGATTGTCTTAACTTCTTTTGCCATTCTCTCTTCCTCCTGCTTTTTCCATTTTAATCTCTTTTCGTACGGTTTTCAATGGGTTTTTCCACAACTTTTACGTTATCCTCTCCAAAACACTCCCGAAGATTCTCTAAAAGCTGTGGCTCTATATGGACATTCCGGTTGTTTGCAAGACGCTTGATCGCCTTTTCTTTGGAAAGATAGATGACAACCTGGTCATTGCCGTCAGAAGAAAGAAGCATCCGGAATAGTTTTTGTTCCATCTGCTGATACTCTTCTTTGGTGGCAAACTGCATCCATAATTCTTTTTTCGTATCATCAAATCCATAGATTTTTTCACAGATGATCTTTCCGTTCTTATCTTCTTCCACATTTGCATGGCCGTTTACAAATATTTTCTCATCGACGTTCAGATAAGTATGATACCGCTCATAATCTCTTGGAAATACGATAACTTCCACGGTTCCAAGCAGATCCTCTAACGTTAAAAATGCCATGGTCTTATTATTTTTTGTATATTTTATGGTCTTATCCGTGATCATTCCGCCAACGATCACTTTTTCATTATCGGACACTTTCGTTTTTCCAGTCTCTTCATCCCAGATAAAATCGTTCGTGGTGGCGTTGATATTTTTTCTCCACTTTTCTTCATACTCCTCTAACGGATGACCGCTGATATAGACTCCTAAGACTTCTTTTTCAAATCCTAACAGCGTTTCTTTTGGAAATTCTCCCACATCCGGTAACTGGATTTCAAAATCGTGCTTTGTCTCCTCATCTGCAAAGTCAAAAAGGCTCATCTGACCTGCGATGGAATGTTTTTTCTCATCGTTGATCTGATCTAAAATAGCTGAATAGATCATAATCTTTTGTTTTCTTGTTCCCTCTAACTCATCCATGGCTCCCGCTTTGATAAAGTTCTCGATGGTCCTTTTATTTAATTCCCTTCCATTCAGACGGCTACAGAAATCCTCCAGATTAGAAAATGCTCCATTGGCTTCCCTTTCTGCAATGATCGTCTCGATAACAGGTCTTCCAACACCTTTGATCGCAGACAGGCCATAGCGGATCGCATTTCCCGCAACGGAGAATCCGCCTTCTCCTTCGTTGATATCCGGTGGCAGTATCTCTATATTCATTTTCCGACAGGTCAGTGTATACTCCGATACTTTCGTGGAATTGTCCATAACGGAGGTCATTAAGGATGCCATAAATTCTACCGGATAATAGTATTTTAACCATGCCGTCTGGTATGCAACGACTGCATATGCGGCTGCATGGGATTTATTAAATGCATATTTAGCAAAATCCATCATCTCATCATAGATTTTATTTGCAATTTTTTCGTCTATTCCATTCGCGATACAGCCCGGAACTCCCTCTTCTTCATTTCCATAGACGAAGTTCTTCCGCTCCTGCTCCATGACGGAGCCTTTTTTCTTCGACATGGCACGACGCACGAGATCACTTCTTCCAAGCGTATAGCCTGCTAAGTCACGCACGATCTGCATGACCTGCTCCTGATAAACGATACAGCCATAGGTCGGTGCTAAGATCGGTTCTAGCTGCGGGCAGTCATAGGTCACTTCCTCCGGGTGATTCTTTCCCTTAATATATGCCGGGATGAAGTCCATTGGTCCCGGACGGTAAAGTGAGATTCCGGCTATGATGTCCTCTAGGCTCTGTGGCTTTAATTCCTTCATAAAGTTCTTCATTCCGGCACTTTCTAACTGGAAGATTCCCTCTGTCTTACCGGAGCCGATCAGCTCTAAGACTCCTTTATCCTGATAATCTATTTCATCGATGTTGATCTGTTTTCCACTGCTTTTTTGTGCCATACGCACGGCATTTTGTATGACAGTCAGGGTGCGCAGTCCTAAGAAATCCATTTTTAACAGTCCGAGTTCTTCAATGGTCGTCATCGTAAACTGTGTTGTGATCGTTCCGTCTGACGCTCTAGATAGCGGAACATACTCATCCATGGATTTCTGACTGATCACGACTCCGGCTGCATGCATGGAGGTATGTCTTGGCAGTCCTTCGAGCCTCTTTGACATATCGATCAGTGTCTTTACGCTCTCATCGTTTTCATACATCGTGCGAAGTTCCGGGTTCATTTTTAATGCTTTTTCTATCGTAATGCCTAATTCCATCGGAATCTGCTTTGCGATGCCATCCACATAAGCATATGGCAGATCCATGACTCTTCCGACATCGCGGATGACACCACGGGCGGCAAGCGTACCAAAGGTGACGATCTGGGTCACGCAGTCCTCGCCATATTTTCTTATAACATAGTCAATGACTTCCTGCCGTCTTTCATAGCAGAAATCAATATCAATATCGGGCATGGAGACACGCTCCGGATTTAAAAAACGCTCAAACAGCAGATTATATTTGATCGGATCGATATTCGTGATCCCCGTTGTGTAGGACACCAGACTTCCTGCCGCACTTCCTCTTCCCGGTCCCACACTGATACCATGCTCTCTCGCATAGTGGATAAAATCCCAGACGATCAGGAAATAGTCTACATATCCCATCTCTTTGATGACACCTAACTCGTAGTTCAGGCGTTCTTCTAATTCCGTGTGGTTTTGCGGATAACGCTCTTTCAATCCGTCAAAGCACAGTTTGTTCAGATAACTCCAGGAATCATAACCCTCCGGGACTTCAAAATGCGGCAGCTTGGTCACGCCGAACTCTATTTCGACATGGCAGCGGTCTGCGATCTTCTGTGTATTTTCCAAGGCCTGTCTTGCATAGGGAAACAGTTCTGCCATCTCCTGTTCGGATTTGACATAATACTGTCCGCCCTCATAACGCATTCGGTCCTCATCGGCTAATTTTTTTCCGGTCTGTATACAAAGAAGGATATCATGCGGTTCTGCATCCTCGGCATAGGTATAATGGATATCATTTGTTGCCACTAACTCGATCCCAAGCTCCTGACTCATCCGCAGTAAATGCTGGTTGACATTCTGCTGCTCCGGGATTCCATGGTCCTGAAGTTCTAAGAAGTAGTTCTCTTTTCCAAAACACTTCTGATATTTTAAAGCAATCTCTTTTGCTTCTTCGTAATTTCCTCTTGTGATTGCTCTTGGCACTTCACCGGCAAGGCAGGCAGACAGGGCAATGATCCCTTCGTGGTACTGCTCTAAAACCTCCATGTCCACTCTCGGTTTGTAATAATATCCGTCTACAAATCCCTTGGATACAATCTTCATCAGATTGCTGTAGCCTGTATTATTCTCTGCCAATAATACCAGATGATAGTACCTGTCTTCTCCATGTACCGTCTCCCGGTCAAATCTGGAATTTGGTGCAACATAGACTTCACATCCTAAGATCGGATTGATCCCCTGTGCCTTTGCTTCTTTATAAAAATCTATGACTCCATACATGACTCCGTGGTCTGTAATGGCAGCACTGTTCATTCCGAGTTCTTTGACCCTTGCTACATATTCTTTTATTTTATTTGAACCATCTAAAAGACTGTATTCCGTATGGACATGCAGATGTGTAAATGCCATGTTCTTCCTCCGTACCAGATAATCTTTTCTTTCTCTTCCTTCTTATGTTCTACAACGAATGTGTCCCATAAATGCAACAGTATTATTGTATCATTTTTATAAGTTCTAAGCCACAAGAAAATCTTCCAATAAATCCAAAAACACAGCGCCGCCTTTAATGAACGGTGCTGTGTTTTATTAAACTTAAGTTTAATTTTTTTCTACAATACCTTGGATAAAAATTCCCGAAGTCTTGGGTTCTTTGGATTTGCAAAAAACTCCTCCGGTGTGTTCTCTTCCTGGATTTTTCCTTCATCAATAAACAGAACACGGTTTGCAACTTCTCTTGCAAAGCCCATCTCATGGGTTACAACCACCATGGTCATTCCGTCTCTTGCTAACTCACGCATCAGCTCTAATACTTCACCTACCATTTCCGGGTCAAGTGCAGAAGTCGGTTCGTCAAAGAGCATCACGTCCGGGTTCATTGCAAGTGCTCTTGCAATGGCAATTCTCTGCTTCTGTCCTCCGGATAACTGGGATGGATAATCATTGGCACGTTCCGGGAGTCCGACTCTTTCTAACAGTTCCTTTGCCTTTTTCTCCGCTTCCTGCTGTGTCATCAATCCGAGTTTTACCGGTGCAAGCGTAATGTTGTTCTGTATGGTATAGTTTGGGAACAGATTGAACTGCTGAAATACCATACCGATTTTCTGACGCATCTTGTTGATATCCACGGACTTATCTGTAATATCCGTTCCTTCAAACAGGATCGTTCCTGATGTCGGTTCTTCTAACAGATTTAAGGAGCGTAAAAAGGTAGATTTTCCACAACCGGATGGTCCGATGATGGCTACCACTTCTCCCTGGTCGATTTCTGTTGTGATCCCGTCTAATACCACCTGCGTACCAAAAGATTTTTTTAAATCCTGTACCTGAATCAGCGCATTTTCATTAACGTTCATTTGTTCTCAATTTCCTTTCGAGTCTATTGACACCTGCTGTCATCAGCATAACGATCACAAGGTAAATTGCCGCAACTCCAAACAGTGGCAGATATGCCTCATAGGTGGTACTTCGTATAATATCGCCACCCTTGGTCAGATCCATCGTTCCTACATATCCACTGATGGATGTCTCTTTTAACAGCACGATCATTTCATTTCCAAGTGCCGGAAGGACATTTTTAAATGCCTGCGGCAAAATGATCAGGCGCATGGTCTGCACATAGTTAAAGCCAAGGCTTCGTCCCGCCTCAAACTGTCCCTGATCAATGGACATGATACCGGAACGCACAATCTCCGCCACATAGGCACCGGAATTAATGCCGAATGCACATACTGCCACAAAGATCTTGCTCACATTCACGGAAGCAAAAATAATGTAGTATGTAATCATCAACTGTATCATGGTTGGTGTTCCACGGATTACCGTCAGATACACCCGGCAGATAAAATTCAATATTTTTAATGAACCATTCTTATCATGGCTCGCACGAATAATCGCTACCAGAAAACCAATGGCTACTCCGATCAAAACCGCAAATATGGTGATCAGTAATGTGTTCTCCAAACCGGTCAACAGATACTGCCATCTGTCTTTTTCAATAAAATTCTGATAGAAGCTTTCCTTAAAACCACTCACTTGTCAGCCCTCTGCTCTACTTTCTGGTAATGATAACCTGTTTTGCTTTTGCATAGCTGTCTGTAAAGTCAATGTTTTTCAGACGATCCTCTGTTACAGTCATTCCTGCCGCACCAAAATCTGCTTTTCCTGACTGTACTGCTGCAATGATAGAGTCAAATTCCATATCTTCGATCTGTAACTCATATCCGAGCTTGTCACAGATTGCTTTTGCGATATCTGCATCAATACCTACGATATTATCACCATCATAGTACTCATATGGCTCAAAAGTTGCATTAGTTGCCATTACCAGTTTTCCATTTGGATACTCAATGTCTTTTGGGGATTCGTATGGAGTCTTGCCCTTTGTGTCATCACCAATATAATTATCTACGATAGAATCCAGTGTTCCGTCTTTTTTCAACTCTGCTAATGCATTGTTAAACTCTTTTGTTAACTCCGGTTTGTCTTTTGAAATACAGATTGCATACTCCTCGTCTGCAAACGGCTCGTCTAAAATCTGTAAATCATCGTTCTTTTCTACAAATGCCTGTGCCGGCTGTGAATCAATGATCACGCAGTCGATCTTGCCCTGCTTTAATGCCTGTACAGCATCTGTTCCTTTATTATAACGCTCAATCTTAGTGCCTGCCTTGTCACCTTCATAATCAGATGCATAAATATCGCCGGTTGTTCCAAGCTGTACACCGATGCTCTTTCCCTCTAAGTCATCAATGGAATTTACTGTATTCTCTACTTTTTTGTTTCCACCGCAAGCTGTCAATGCAAATACCATTCCTGTTGCCAACAGAACTGCTGCAGCCTTTCTCATGTTTCTCATAATAAGTCCTCCTTGTATAAATATGCATTTATTATAGTATCATTTCCGCAAAAATACAAGTTAGAATTGCCATGACTTCCGGTTACTGTGCCAGATCCAGATGCTGTACGGTCCCGACACCACCGTTTTCATATAGAAAGATTCCTGTTTTCCGAATGTAAGCATTCGTCCGGTTGGAATACCGGGAATTTAAGGAAAATTGTGTATCTGCATTTTTTAAGCAGATCGCACCTACTCCCGCTTCCTTTAATTTGATCAGCCTGTCATTGCCATTTTCATCCCGTACCCAGATACGCAGTTTGTCAAAAATCTCATCGGCCTCGTCGATCCAGCCGTTTTTGTCGATGTCATATTCCTCTAAATCTGCAAATCCATCTCCGCTCTGCGTGCCAAACAGCTCGGAACCGTCATCGATCTTTCCGTTTCCATTTTTATCGAGTGCTAAAAATCCGCTTCCACTCTTTAGCATGGATATCCGGTCTGCCGTTCCGTCTGCATCTAAGTCAAAATAGAATTTCTGGTCTGTCACCTGTGCGGTGGAGCTGTTTAAATTAATGACTAAAGGATCGCACAACCTTGCTGCACCAAAGTCCACTCTTTTTTCCATATAAGAAGTAAAAGAGCGGGACATTTCCACTTTGATCTGAAACGACATTTCCCTGCCATCCGCGGTTTTAACCGTTCCTTCTGTCTGAAAGGAAGTTGTCTCCTCTTCTGAATAATAGCTGATCTCCTGATAGCTTCCTCCAAATGCCTGCGCATTTGTCTGTCCAAGCATACCCAACGCTGTATGTTTTCCTTTTCCATCCCCGAAAAAGAGGTCTAACAGGTATTGTATCGCTTCTGCCTGGATCTGATGGATACTCTTTTTCAGTTCAGAGCCCTCCTGCTTTTGAATATTTCTGCTGCTCTTTACCGTGTTTTTAGCTTCTGCAATCTCTTTTGCATCCACGCCGCCTTCTTTTAGGGTATTCCCCATCTGAAGCTCATCCTGTCCGTTTTTCGAGGTTCCCCAAAGCTGCAGACTCTTGACCTCTTCTTCCCGTTTTCTGTAATATCTTTCGCTTCGCATTCCGATATTTGACGACTGTACGACCATCTCTTTTCCTCCTCTTTCACTCTGAAACTTTTGTTCCGCGCGCGAGCGGTGCTGCATAACAGCTATTTACTTCTCCGCGAGCTGCGCATCTTCGCCCAAAGGGCTTCTTGCTCTATAGGAAGCACCGTATTTCCTATAAAGATTAGGGTGTCAAAAGGCGCTCACAACTTAGTGGCTGGCAAATTGCACAAACCCGGGACTACTTTTGTGACTTTGGGAGAAAATTAGTAAATCTTAGTCTGGCTGTTCAGGTATAGTGTTTTGCTGCCATGGACGGCAGCAAAAGTCTTAATGCCCCATGGACGG